>ERZ779885.247-NODE-247-length-62655-cov-6.235224_pt1 | contig 62655 bp, 66 predicted proteins | sample MGYA00511554_ERZ779885 | MGnify/ENA primary metagenome ERZ779885 (study PRJEB29588, sample SAMEA2160998) | human gut metagenome | biome: human gut; feature: human-associated habitat; material: faeces | place: Denmark | collected 2008/2010 ... | reverse complement strand
ATTTGATTTTTAGGAACAAAAATGTTATTATCTAAGTATCAAAACATTTCTTAAATTTAAGGATGCGTTTATTATGCAAATTGGAGAAAACATTAAAGCAAGACGTAAACAATTAAATATGACTCAACAGGAATTGGCTAATAAGTTAGGTTACAAATCTGTGTCTACTATCGCTAAAATAGAAGCTGGTAAAAACGATATTCCGCAATCAAAAATAATCGCTTTTGCGAAGGCGTTAGATACAACAGCCGGGGCTTTAATGGGCCTTTCTTTCGAAGGAATCCCTAATATTGTAGAATTAGAATACTCTGGTGTTGATAATGCCATACAAAAGGCTTTACACGAAAAATCCCAACTCACTTACCGTGACGAACGCCAAATCGCTGCCGACCTTGAAAAAATGCTTGCTGATTTAGACAGCCAAAACACTATGGCAGCCATGGGCGGCACGGTCGAAGATGATGAGGACAGGGAACTGCTCCGCGCCAGCCTGCTTGCTACAATGCGCCTTGCTAAAAAAATTGCAAAGGAAAAATACACGCCTAAAAAGTATCGTCAAAATAAGGATTAAACCATGGAGATAAAACGCATTGTTGAAAAACTAATGCGCAAGTATGACACAAACGACCCTTTTAAATTGGCTGCGCAGCTTAACATCGTTGTGCAGCGCGTCAGGCTTGGAAATACCTGGGGTTATTATGTATGTTACCGGCGATTAAAAGCTATTCACATCAATTGTGATTTGCCGGAAGCACTGCAGCGCTATACTTGCGCACACGAACTCGGTCACTCCGTTTTACATAAAGGAGTTCCGACGCCATTTTTAAAACGGCACACGCTATTTTCGGTTGAAAAAATCGAACGCCAAGCTAACACTTTCGCCGTTGAACTGCTAATGCCAGACAGCCTTTTAAAAGAATATGAAGGCTTTCCTGTTAAAGATATAGCCTATATGGCCGGCATACCGGAAGGTATGGAGATGCTAAAAAGAACGTAGAGAGGTACAATAATGGACGAAAAAACAGCCAAAAAACTTAATGATGATTTCGACGAATTTTGCCAGAAGATTGGCGCAAGCAGTGCGCTTGCCTATTTTGCAGTCGATGACAATGTGGCGCTTGCGTTACACAGCGTTTCGGATGCCGAAATACTGAATGTAGTTGCAAATCTTGTTCACCATTTGGCAGCAAAAAACAACATCAGAAGTTCTGATGTTTGGCAACAATTGCAGCAAAGTTCGCCGGAATTTATACCCGATTCCAATTTAATGTAAAAATAAAAATCCCCCGGTGCTACCAACACCGAGGGATTGTGCAGGCAATGCTACCAACATTAACCTGCGATATAACAACACCACTACCACGCAGAGCTGTTATTAAATAATTATATCATTTTTTAATCAGCTCTGCAAAAAGGAGCTGATTTTTTATGCCTAAAAAGCGCGAAAACGGCGAAGGCACTGTTTATTTTGACAAAAGCCGCAATAAATATTGCGCAGAAATTTATGACCAGGAAGGCAATCGCCTAAAAGACAGATTCAACACACGCGAGGAAGCTAAAGCATGGCTTGATGAATTGAAGGCGCAATTTAAGCGCAATGAATACGTTATTCCAAACGATATTACTTTAAGCCAATGGATTATTAAATGGCTTAAAACCTATAAAACCGAAATTCGTGCTAAAACCAAACTGCAATATCTATGGGCCTTTGCACATATTGAACCCATTGCCAATATGCCATTGCAGGATAAAAACGCGCATGTTATTGTGCAGGAATTTCTAAACAGCCTTGTTGATAAACTAGCGCCCAACAGCCGTTGGAAAGTTTATCAGTTGATAGAAGCCGCTGTAAAAAAAGCTAACCAGCTGCAGCTTGTAAGCAAAAATTTTATGGAATTAGTCGAAGCACCCAAACGAGAGCAGGCTGACATCGAAATTTTCACTACCAGTGAAATGTCCGCTATTTTTACATATTTGCGAGCCCCCAACACTCCGCCAGTTTTAGCCCGGCATTATCAGCTAATGATGCTTTTAGCAACTACTGGTGCGCGGCCCGGTGAAATACTTGCATTAAAATGGAAAAACGTAAATTTTTCTGCGGAAAAAATCAAAATTGAAACAACCATTTTAGCTTTGCCGAAGGTTGGAATAGTGGAAGCGCCGCCAAAAACAAAAGCCGGCATCCGTGAAATTACAATACCGGTGCAAATGTGTGAAATTTTAAAAACCTTACGTGGTAGCGGCAAAATTATGTATATGTGCCGGCCTGATGATTATGTTTTCCACACTGCACGCGGCACAGCATTTTTTCCATCCAACATACGGCGCGACTGGAAAAAGATACTTGCCGGTGCCTGCGTAGAATATAAAAGCCTTAAAACATGGCGGCATACCCACGCAACGCAGCTGCTTGCCAAAGGCGTGCCGTTACTGGAAGTATCCAAACGCCTTGGACACAGCAAACCATCACACACGCTTAACTTGTACGGCCACGCTATACCGGATTTTGATAAAGATATAGCACTTAAAGTTGCCGAGATTTACGGTATTGCAATATAATAAGATAAAATTAAACTGGTGCAAAAGCGCCAGTTTTTTTATTTTACTTGCAACTGCTCCCACGTTGCTCCCAATACACGATGATTTATTGCTCCCAACACAAACACAAAAAACGCTGCACCCGCATGGGCACAGCGTTTAATAGATAAAAAAATGGTGATCCACCCGCGACTCGAACGCGGGACACCCTGATTAAAAGTCAGGTGCTCTACCGACTGAGCTAGTGGATCACATCAGTTGCTAAAGCGTCAAACTCGTTCCAGCAACAAAATAATTATACAAATTAATCATTGCTTTGTCAAGCATTTTCAATAATTTTTCTGCAAAAAATTTTATGCGCGCTGTAAGCTTCCGGCAGGCCTGCCTGCATAAATTCTTGCGCACACAAACGCAAAACACAGCGCAAGAAAAATTATGCCGCCAAACACCATGCTGCCCATTCCCCAAGAGGCTATTATTTCGCCGCACAGCATGGTGCCGAAAGTTGTGCCGAGGTTGGCAGCCGTTAAAAACAGGCCATTGGCAAAATCAGGTGCTTCCGGCGCAGCAGAGGTAATCCAGTATTGGTTTATGTTTACATTAATGCCGCCAATAATGCCCCATGCAAGCGTTAATGCCACCACGGCCGGTGCGTAAGCGCCCGCAAAATACACCGCCATATATACGGCCGCCAGTGCCGGGGCAAACAGTGCTGCCGTACGCAGCGGCGCTTTGGTAAGCAGCCTGCCGCCGATAATATTGCCCAGAATATTGGCGCAGCCGTATATAAACAGCACCGCGCTGATATTGTTCCACGAAAGGTGCGTAATTTGTTCAAGGTAACCAGAATAAAAACCGAATACGCCAAAAACAGCGCCGTTCATAAAAATAATGCCTGCAATAGAAAGCCAGAGCACCGGGCGTTTTAACAGCACAAGCTGTTCCTTGCAGGAAGCGCGCCCCTCTACCGGCAAACGCGGCACAAAAACAAGCGTTGCCGCAAACGCCAGAAGGTTGCCTGCCGCAAATACCGCCATTGCCGCGTCAAGCGAAAAATTAGCCGCCACAAAGCTGCTTATGGGCACGCCCAGCACCATGCCTGCCGAAACGCCTACAATAACTTTGGCAACAGCTTTTAACCGGTCTTTTTCCGGTACGGAAGCACCGGCAACGGAAAAGGCCAGCGAACAGTACACCGGATGCAAAAAGGCAGGCAGCACGCGGGCAGCAAGCGCCACGGCAAAATTATCCGTACACATGCCCGCTATATTGCCAAGTGCAAACAGCCCCAGCACCAGCAGCATCACTTTTTTGCGTTCCATACCGGAAAACAGCAGCGGCATAACCGGGCCTGAAAATGCTACCGCCAGCGCAAAAAGGCTTATTAAAAGCCCTGCCTGCGGTATGCTTACGCCAAAGCGCTCCGCCAGAAGCGGCAAAATGCCTATAACGCCCATTTCGGTATTGATAATGCTGAACACGCCAATGGTTAAAATAAATATCATTAAATTACCGTTTGATTTTAGCAATGCAGTTTCTCCTTTAAATTTTTATAATTAAAGCCGCTTTAACAAATTTATTATAAAAAACGCCATTGTTAAAAACAAATACTTAATTTGGTTGTTTTATATGCTTTTTAGGTATAAATTTTTACAAACGCCTGCTGAAGTTTTGCACTAAAAATATTTACAAATAAAATAATTGGTGTAATATATAGTATGATGTAAGCAAAAGCTAACCATTACGCATTTCAGTTTAACAATATGCTTTTGAGAAATAAAATACTGGAAAATATTTTAAACTTGTGTTATCATAGAAAGCAGACGCAATTTTCAAAACAATATTTTTTATTAATTAGCAAAAGTCATTCCTAAATGGAGGATTTTATATGCAGATAGGTTTGGATATCGGCAGCACCACTGTAAAAATAGCCGTGCTGGATGATGCCGGAAAACTGCTTTTCAGTAAATATGCCCGTCATGCCAGCCGCATTACGGAAACAATAAAAACCATACTTGAAGAACTTGCCGCGCAGATGCCGTGGCTTAAAACAGCACGTCTTGCCATCAGCGGCAGCGCAGGTATTGGCGTTGCCGAAAGCTGCGGCGTGCAGTTTGTGCAGGAAGTTTTTGCAGAAAAAATATGTACGGAACGCCTTAACCCGGATACGGACGTTGTTATTGAACTGGGCGGCGAAGATGCTAAAATATTATTTTTAGGGCGGCATTTTGACGCCCGCATGAACGACAGCTGTGCAGGCGGCACAGGGGCTTTTATCGACCAGATGGCTTCTTTGCTGAACGTACCGGCCGAAGAACTTGACAAACTGGCCGCCACTGCCAAAACACGCTACACCATTGCCAGCCGCTGCGGCGTATTTGCCAAAAGCGACATTCAGCCCCTTTTAAACCAGGGCGCGAAAAAAAATGACCTTGCAGCAAGCATTTTTGACGCAGTTGCCAGCCAGGCGGTAACAGGCCTTGCCAAAGGACGCCCCATTAAAGGCAATGTGCTTTACCTTGGCGGCCCGCTGACCTTTTTTGGCTGCCTGCGCGCCAGCTTTGACAAAATTTTAAATTTACAGGGCACCTGCCCCGAAAACAGTTTATATTATGTGGCAATGGGCTGCGCTTTTTGTGCCGAACACACCGTAGACCTTACCACGCTGGCGGAAAAAATGCACGCTGCGGATGCCAACCGCCAGTTTGAGCATTTGCCGCCGCTGTTTAAAAATATTGAAGAATATGACGCCTTTGTTGCGCGCCACAACCGCGACAACGTTCAGCGAGGCGATATTGCAGCCGCCAGTGAAGCCTACCTCGGCATCGACAGCGGCAGCACAACCATAAAAATTGCCGTAGTTGCGCCGGACGGCAAGCTGCTTGATTCTTTTTACCAGAGCAACAAAGGCAACCCGGTTGTCGCCGTGCGCGATTACCTGACCGGATTTTACGAAAAATACCCCAACTGCAAAATACTTGCCGCTGCCGTTACGGGCTACGGCGAAGAACTTATAAAACACGCCTTCCACGCCGATTACGGCATTGTGGAAACCATGGCGCATTTTATTGCTGCCAAAAGCCTTTTGCCGGAAGTCGATTTTATTCTTGACATCGGCGGGCAGGACATTAAATGCCTTAAAATACATAACGGCTGCATCGACAACATCTTTTTGAACGAAGCATGCTCAAGCGGCTGCGGCAGCTTTTTACAGACCTTTGCCGGAATTTTGGGTTACAGCGCCGAAGATTTTGCCAAAATCGGCCTTTTTGCCGATAAACCTGTTGACCTTGGCAGCCGCTGCACCGTATTTATGAACAGCAATGTAAAGCAGGCGCAGAAAGACGGCGCTTCCGTTGCCAATATCAGCGCCGGGCTTTCCATAAGCATTGTTAAAAACGCACTGTTTAAGGTTATTCGCCCTTCCGGGCCTGATGACCTTGGCAAACACATTGTTGTGCAGGGCGGCACCTTTTTAAACAACTGCGTGCTGCGTGCCTTTGAACAGGAACTGAACCTTGAAGTTGTGCGCCCCGATATAGCAGGTTTAATGGGTGCTTACGGCGCGGCATTATATGCGCAGGAACGCCGCAAACTGCATCCGCAGGATTCCGCGCTGCTTAAAGCGGAACAGCTGCACACTTTTTCACATACGGTTAAATCCGTTACCTGCGGCTTATGCAGCAACCACTGCCACTTAACGGTAAATATCTTTGCCGACGGCAAACCTTACATCAGCGGCAACCGCTGCGAACGCCCGGTTACGCACTGCGCGCCCAATGACAGCCTGAACCTTTACCGCTACAAGCTGCAGTTACTGGAAGAATTTAAGCCAGTACCCGGCAGGCGCGGCAAAATCGGCCTGCCGCTCGGCCTTAATATGTACGAACTGCTGCCGTTTTGGCATACCTTTTTTACGGAGCTGGGCTTTGAAGTAATTACCAGCCCCATTTATGACAAAACCATTTTCCAGAAAGGCCAGAACACCATTCCGAGCGACACGGTATGTTACCCCGCCAAAATGATGCACGGCCATATAAAATGGCTGCTGGCGCAGGGCGTTACAAGCATTTTTTACCCCTGCATGACCTACAACGTTGATGAGGACACAGCGCAGAACTGTTATAACTGCCCGGTTGTTGCCTATTACCCCGAAGTTTTGGCGGCAAACATTGAAGAATTAAAAAATATTCACTTCTTTTACGATTACCTTGGCCTTTTGAACAAAAAACTGCTGGCCAAAGAATTATACAAAATGCTGAACCCCGTTTATACGGATTTAAGAAGTGCGGAAATTAAAAACGCACTTACCCCCGCTTTTAAGGCTTACCGGGATTTTGAAACCCGCGTTAAGGAGCAGGGCAAAAAAATAACCGAAGAAGCTTTAAGCAAAAACATGCCGGTTATTATCCTTGCAGGGCGCCCGTACCATACCGACCCGAAAATCAACCACGGCATAGACCGCCTTATTACCGGGCTGGGCGCTGCTTTAATCAGCGAAGACTCTGTAAGCGGCAACATTGACCGCAAAGATTTGAACAAAGACCTGGAAGTTTTAAACCAGTGGACCTATCACAGCAGGCTGTATGCCGCCGCTAAATTTGCCGCGCAGAACCCTGCCATGAACCTTGTTCAGCTTGTAAGCTTCGGCTGCGGCTGCGATGCCATTACGGCTGACGAATGCCGCCGCATACTGGAAAAAAGCGGCAAAATTTACACCCAGATAAAAATTGATGACATTGAAAACCTTGGTGCGGCACGCATCAGGCTGCGCAGCCTGTTTGCGGCACTGGGCTTTGAATGCTGAAATAATTTTTGAAGGAGCAATTTTTATGTCAGAAACTGTGCTACCGGTTTTTACCAAAGAAATGAAAGCTACGCACACCATACTTGTGCCGAATATGCTGCCGTTTCATTTTGCATTGCTGCGTTCCGCGCTGCAAAGCTGCGGCTACAAAGCCGAAATTTTACAGAACACCGGCCGCAACGTTATTGAAACAGGGCTGAAATACGTTAACAGCGATATATGTTACCCGGCGCTGCTCGTTATCGGGCAGATTATAAGCGCGCTGGAAAGCGGCAGATACGACCTCAGCAAAACGGCCGTTATGCTCAGCCAGACAGGCGGCGGCTGCCGCGCTTCCAATTATATATACCTTCTGCGTAAAGGCATGGAAAAAGCTGGCCTCGGCAATGTGCCAATCATCAGCCTTAATGTAAACGGCATGAACGAACAGCCCGGCTTTGAGCTTAACCTTGCCATGATAAAAAAATTTATGGCCGCCATTATTTACGGCGACACTTTAATGTACCTTACCAACAAAACCCGCCCCTACGAAACCATTAAAGGCGCGGTGGACGAACTGGCAGGCAAATGGCTGAACAGACTTGAAACCGCTTTTATAGAAGGCAAAGCGCAGGCTACCGGAACCATGAAACAGCTTTCGCGCGCTCTGGCGGAGGACTTTGCCGCCCTGCCGCAAAAAGCGGAGCATAAAATAAAAGTTGGCATTGTCGGCGAAATTTACATTAAATACGCAGGGCTTGGCAACAACAATTTGGAGCAGTTTTTACAGAAGCAGAACTGCGAATACATGCTGCCGGGGCTGCTGAATTTTATTATGTACTGCGCCGACACTTATTTAACGGACTACAAACTGTACGGCGGCAAATTTTTTAAATACGGCATTTCCAAAATGGCAATGTTTTATTTAAAACGCCTGGAAAAAATCATGCTTTCCGCACTTTCCACCCCGCCCTTTAAGCCGCCCGCTTCTTACGAAGAAACCAAAGCGCTTGCCAAAGGCGTTATAGGCTACGGCAACAACATGGGCGAAGGCTGGCTTTTAACAGCCGAAATGCTGGAACTTGCCAAAAACGGCTACAACAACATCATCTGCGCACAACCATTCGGCTGCCTGCCTAACCACATAGCCGGGCGCGGCATGCTTAACAAAATCAAGGAAATTGCCGAAAATACCAATATCCTGCCTATCGACTACGATTCCAGTGCTTCTAAAGTAAATCAGGAAAACCGCATTAAATTAATGCTGGCTACCGCCGAATAAAATTTTAAACAAAAAATTACCCCGTTGCCAAAAAACTGACAACGGGGTTTATTTTTACCGTTATTTAATTAATTGCTGCCCTGATAAACCATACCCTGAATATCGGTATCGGCTTTAACCTGTACAAAAGTAGTGGAGCCTGCCGGAATATTTACGGATTTACCGGTTACAAATGCACCGCCGATAATACCTACCGGGCCAAGCACTACCATACCGCCGATAGCTGCACCTGCGGCCCCGGCAACGGTTTCGGCTGCCTGTTTGGCAACATCACCGAGGAATACTTTAACACGGGTATTATCAATAGCGTAAATAAAGCCAAAGTCAACATCAATGCGGGCATCCTGCCCGAACATACGCGGGCCTACAACCTTGGTTACTTTGCCAACGCCTTCAGCGCCTTTCGGCAGTACCAGCACATCGTTAACAAAAACATTGTCGGCAACTTTGTATTTTACAACATCGCCTACCTGAGCGGTTTTACTGCTGAGGTCTTCGGCAAATTCAAGCTTGATTACGGAATCTTTCGGCAGAGTTACGGTTTCAACAACAACAATACCGTCCTGGAAAGCAAGGTTTGCCAGTGCTTCAAGACGTCCTGCAAGAGAGCCTGCGCCAACTTCGCCGTTCAGCATTGTTTCCAGTGCTTCAATGCGGCTTTTAGCCGGGCCGCCTGCCGTACTTTCGGTAAACTGCCATTCAACGGCATTCAGCTTGGTTAAAAAGCTTGCTTCGCCGCTGCCGGCATAACCGTTGATATAATCATACAAATTATTAACTCTATTTAAAATAGGGTCAGTGGTAATGGTGCCGTAAACGTCATCTTCAAGGCTGTCCATTCTGCTGACCAGTGCGCCTGCCTGTTCCGTACCATATAATGTAACTTCCAGTGCGCCCATTTTTTCACTGGCAGACATTGTTTTCGGCGCAGCGGAGGCTTCAATGGCAGCGCTGGCGGAAATTTCGTCACCTGCTGCGGCTAAAGCTACGCCCGGAAAGGCAGATGTAACAGTAAGTGTTAACGTTAAAAATAAAGTAAGGAGTTTTTGTTTCATTTCATTACCTCCGTGCAAAAATATATATTAATTATATCATAAAAAGGCTTAAAAAAACAGTAAACTAATTGAAAACCGGGCAAGCATAAGCGCAAAGCCCGGTTTTATTTATTATTTTAAATATTTTGCAAAACTTGCCGCTACGGCATCTTTCATTTCGTCCATTTTGGCAAAGCGCCTTCTGTGCTGGGCACGTTTGGAAGGCTTCAGTTCCTCCATGGATTTTCTGTATTCGGGAATGGGTATTTTGTAAAAACGCTTGTCGTCAAGCTGCGTTCCTTCACATTCCTGCCAGAAGGCATCCAGCGAAGTTTTCAGTTTGCGGTCCACGCGGATATGGTTCATGGCATAATAGCCTTCGTTGCTGACAGCGTAAATGCTTTCGCAGCCCAATGCCGCCGCCACATTGCGGATACCGTAAAAAATAAGGTTTTTAGTGCGGTAGCCGTAAAAAGCTTTGGTCAGCCCTTTAATAACTTCCGAACCGTTGGGCGTTCCCTGCAATGCGCCAATCCACAGCGCCGGTTCGCCGTTTTTACCGGGCGCCAGCCAGAACATAATCTGGTACAGCGCTTCTTTATCCCACATCAGCACCAGCGAAAGGCAGCCTTCCTTGCGCTGCCCGGCGTGGAACCATAATTCCAGCGTCAGCGGCTTTTCTTCGTAGCTGTCTTCCCACAGGCGCAGCATTTCGCCATCTGCATAAAGCCTGCGCAAAGCGTCTTCAGTTAACTTGCTTTCCAAAAATTCCACATGCGCCTTTACAAGGGCAATACGTTCATCATAAGTAGAATTTTTATAAAAGAACTGCCTTGTTGCCTGCTCCACAAAACTTGTTGTATGGCGCAGCATATCACGGCGCAGCGGCGTTTCCGCAAAGAAATCCAACAGGCCGCCAATCTGCTCGCTGTGCAGCATGCAGCGCGAACGGAAAACAACGTACCTTTTCCATTCTTTTAAGCGTTTGGTATTATACAGGCTATGCCCGATATGTTGTAAAATTTCTGTATCCATGTCTGCCTCGCAATTGTTTGATATGTTACATTATATCATATTGCAGGGCTTACCGCCAGTTATGCTTTGTCGCGGTCATACATCGGGCGCAGGCGGTCCTGCATGGGAATCTTGTCGGCCGCAGCCGCAAGCAGCGCCCATTCATACAGCGTGCTCTGTGCGCCAACAGGCTCCAGGCGGTTGGTAACGCGGCGGTAAGTGCCGTTGGATTGCATCATGTGCGCGCCGACGTTATCGCGCAGGTACAAATCAAGCACTTTTTTAATGCGCTCGATATGCGCCGGCGTTTCAACCGGGAAGAACAGTTCAACGCGGTCGTTAAGGTTACGCGGCATCCAGTCTGCACTGGAAAGGAAAAGCTGTTCCTTGCCGCCGCCCTGGAACCAGAAAATACGGCTGTGTTCCAGCTGCCTGCCGACAATGCTGCGTACGGTAATGTTGTCGCTGATGCCGTCCATACCAGCGCGCAGGCCGCAGATACCGCGGATGATAAGGTCTATTTTAACGCCCGCCATGGAAGCCTCGTACAGTTTCTGAATAACGGGGTAGTCAATCAGCGAGTTCATTTTGGCAATGATATGCCCGGTGCCGCCTTTTTTAACAACGGCAATTTCGTTGTCGATAAGCTCGTAAATCTTTTTGCGCAAACCAAGCGGCGCCATAACCAGCTTGTTCCATACCGGCGGGTCCGAATAACCGGACAGCACATTGAAAAACGCCGAAGCATCGCTGCCAAACTGGTCGTTAGCAGTCATTAAACCCATATCGGTATAAAGTTTGGCCGTGTTATCGTTGTAATTGCCTGTGCCAAGGTGTACATAACGCTTAATGCCGTCTGCTTCCTTGCGCACAACCAAAATAATTTTGGCGTGGGTTTTAAGGCCCATCAAACCATAAATTACATGGCAGCCTGCTTCTTCAAGCCTGCGTGCCCAGATGATATTGTTTTCTTCATCAAAGCGTGCTTTTAATTCTACCAGTACCGTTACCTGCTTGCCGTTTTCGGCAGCGCGGGCAAGGGCCGCAACTATCGGCGAGTTGCCGCTGACGCGGTAAAGCGTCTGCTTGATGGCAAGTACGTTCGGGTCGTCGGCAGCGTCGCTTACAAATTTAACTACCGGGTCAAAGCTTTCATATGGATGGTGCAAAAGCACGTCGCGTTCACGCAGTACTTTAAAGATGTCGCTGTCGTCCGGCAGTTCCAGCGGGCGCTGCGGCACAAATGGCTCATACAGCCAGGGCCACATGCCCGGCAGCGAAGCAAATTTAAAGAAGCAGGTTGCGTCAAGCGGCCCGTTAATTTCATAAACCTCCTGCTCGGTAATGTCCAGATTATTGTACAGAAATTTTCTGATACGGCTGTTGGCTTTATTGTAAATTTCCAGCCTTACGGAAGCGCCGCGCGTACGTTTGCGCAGGGATTTTTCCACTTCTTTCAGCAGGTTGTCGATATCGTCCTCGTCAAATTCCAAATCGGCGTCGCGCGTAATGCGGAACGGCACAACATCCAGAATTTTGCAGCCGCTGTACAAATCGGAGCAGTGCTCGTTAATAACATCTTCCAAAAATACAAAGCTGCGTTTTTCCTCGCCGGGAACTTCCAAAAGGCGCGGCAGTACGGAAGGCACCTGCACGATGCCCATGCTGTCTTCGCCCTCCTGGTTGGTAAGTTCTACCGCAAGGTTCAGCGTTTTGTTTGCCAAAAACGGAAACGGGCGCGAGGCGTCAACAGCCATCGGCGTCAGTACCGGGAAAATTTCTTCCTGGTAATAAGCCTCCAGCCAGCGGCGGCCTTTTTCGCTTAATTCGCTTACGCGGCAAATGTAAATGCCAGCCTCGCGCAGCTCCTTAACCAGTGAAAGCAGATATTTGTTTAACAGCTTCATCTGGTCATGCGCCGCTTTGCTTATTTCTTCAAGCTGGGCTTTAACGGTAAGCCCTGCCGCGTCGCGTTTGTTAATGCCGTTTTCGTACTGGTCCCACAAGCCTGCCACGCGCACCATAAAAAACTCATCAAGGTTAGACGCGGTAATGGCAACAAATTTCAAGCGTTCCAAAAGCGGCGTGGTTTTTACGCCGGCTTCGCGCAGTACGCGCAGGTTAAATTTTAACCAGCTGAGTTCGCGGTTAAAAAAGTATTCCGGTTTATTAAGATTAATTTTTTCGTTCTTTTCCATTTATCTGTCCACCCGTTCCAAAACTGCCTGTAATCCGTAAACTTCTTCAAAGAAAGATGCCTTGGATGCAAAAGTCCATTCTTCTATCGTCAAATCTTCAAGGGTAACGGCTTCCACCTTCATTACACCGTTTTTAACGTTAACGCGGCAGCTTTTGATTTTTTGCTTATAGCTGCGGTCCATGGCATCTGCAAGACGCACCAAAGCAGCTATTTTTGCTACCAACGGAATAATTTCCGGCGACATTTCTTCCACTTCGGCATGGCGCTTGCCGCTGAACAGCCTGTGCGCATGGTAATAGCTTGCCAGCGCCACTATTTTTTTGTCCATTTCGCTGAAGCCTAAAATGTCGCACGACATAATCAGCATATAGCTGTACAGCGAATGGCTGCGCAGCGATACGTATTTGCCGATATCGTGCAGCAGCGCGGTTGCCTGCAAAAGAATGCGGCTGTGGCTGTCGAGCCCGTGGTGTTTGCCGAGTTTATCGAACATGGCAAGGGCAAGCTTGGCCACCTGGCGCGAATGTGCTTCGTCATACTGGTAACGCTCACCAATACTGTACAGAAGGCTGAGCTGCTCCTGTTCAAGCTCGTCGGCATAATCCTTGCTGGCTTTCGGGCCGATATGCAAAAGGCAGATGCCGTCAATAAAGCGGTCATCCGTAAGGATAATTTCCTGAACCGGCACCAGTGCCAGAAGCTGCTCGTACAGCAAAATTGTCGGCACAACCAGTTCCGCCACATCTTCGTTGATTTTAAACACTTTAATAATCTGCGGCAGGTTCAGCTCATGCACGGTTTTAAACAGCTGCATGAACTGTTCCGTTTTAATGCGGATAACGCCGGCTTTAAATTCAACGCCCATCATCTGCAGCAGAAGTTCCGATTCCGCGCCTGTCAGCACAAGATAATGTATCTGCTCGTTTTTCAACGCGTCCCTTACCGCGCCCATCGTACTTGAAAGGTATTCGGCAAGAGCCTGGTTGAATTTCATTGAACTGCGCTGATTGCGGTTAAAACTTTCCTTAACGCGGATAACGCCGATATTAAGGTTCTGCTGGTAGCGTATAATATTATCTTTTACAAAAGTAATGCCAAGCCCGCCGGAGGAAATATCCATCATCAGCATGCTCTCATCGACGCCTGTCAGGCCGTCAAGCTTCATGGTGCGGCGTATGGAAGCATACTTGGTATAAATTTCTTCCGGAAGGTCAATAACCGTTACTTTCAAGCCCGTCCTGATATAAATCTGGTCTAAAAGGAACACGCGGTTTAAAGCCTCGCGCACTGCGGTTGTTGCCTGCATGCTGTATTCTTCAACTTCATATTCCGTCATCAGGCGTTTAAAGCCAACCAAAAGCTCGCAAATTTCATTTACCATGCTGAACGGAATGATTTTGTTTTTGAAGGTTTCCTCGCCCAGGCGCACGCGGCGGTTACATTCCTCCAGAACTTTCATGTTGTTTAAGTTGCGGTACTGCACAATCTGCATGCTTATCATCTCAGAGCCGAGATGTATTGCTGCAAAAATTTTATATTGTTTTTTTCTCACATGACCACCTCATTAAAGCATTATATATTAATTCGACACAGCACCCTTAAATCCTTGCCTTTAACAATTTTTTTACAGCGCCTTACCATCCTTTTTACAAATTATGCGTTTTTTTGCAGGATTTTTTACTTTTTCCGGTAAATATATATTTATTATGTGGTTTTACTGAATGTAAAATGACGGGAGGTATGTATTTTGCAGAGGATAGCTATTATAGATATCGGTTCTAACTCAGCGCGCCTTGTTATAACTCATATTTATAAAAACGGTGCCTACAACATGGTATACAACCAGAAAGAAGCCCTGCGCCTGAGCCAGAAAATTGACAAAAACGGCAATCTTACGCAGCAGGCGTTTACTGACACCATTGAAACCATGAAAAGTTTTGCCTATATGTGCAAACTGTACCACGCAGACAGGATTATTGCCGTGGCAACAGCCGCCATCCGCAACGCGGGCAACGGTGCGGAGCTTACGCGCCTCGTACAGCGTGAAACAGACATTAACCTGCACATTATAACGGGCAACACCGAAGCCTATATCAGTTACCTCGGCGTTATCAACACCCTTCCCTATCACAGCGGCATTATTTTCGACCTGGGCGGCGGCAGCACGGAGCTGATTCTGTTTCAGGACCGCAAAATACTGGAATCCGTTTCCGTTCCTATCGGCGCAGTAAACACCACCGCACTTTTTAATACACGCAACACCGTAAGTTCTTCCGTTTACGGCGAATTAAGCTTCTTTCTGCGCACGCGCCTTGCGGAATACCCCTGGCTGAAACAGCCCAAGCTTCCGCTTATCGGCGTAGGCGGCACGGCGCGTACCATAGGCAAAATGCACCAGCGCGCAACCAAATACCCCACAACCAAAATTCATAACTATAAATTAACGGTACAGGCCTTCCGCGGCATTTTTAACCGCCTTAAAAACAGCACGCTTGAAGAACGCCGCAAAATCTCCGGCCTCAGCAGCGACCGCGCCGATATCATCATTGCCGGTGCTGCCATTATTAACGCACTTTTTGAAGTTACCGGAAGCAAGCAGCTCATAACCAGCGGCTGCGGCCTGCGCGAAGGGCTGTTTTATGATTACTATTCCAAAGAACGCAATATACCGCTTATTGCCGAAGATATCTTAGCCCGCAGTACGGATAATATTTTAAACCTTTACACGCCCGACCTCACGCACAGCCACCATATTACCAATCTGGCGCTGGCCATGTTTGATGCCTGGAAACCGCTGCACGGGCTTGGCAAAAACTGCCGCCGCCTGCTTAAAACGGCTGCGCTGCTGCACGATATAGGCATTACCATTAACTTTTACAGCCACGCGCGCCACAGCGCCTATATGATTCAAAACGCGCAGCTTTTCGGGCTTACGCATAAAGAGCAGCTGCTGGCTTCGGCCGTTGCAGGCTGGCACAACGGCATTTCCAAAAGTTATTTTTCGCGCGACCCGCTGTATATGACCATGCTTACGGAAAACAACTGGCAGACGGTAAGCAGGCTGGCGCTGCTTTTGGCCCTGGCCGAAAGCCTTGATTACACACAGACCGGTATTTTAAGCATTACACGCGCCGGAATAAATAACGAAGGCGCCTTTTTGGAACTGAAAGAACACGGCAACCCAGTTATTGAACTGCATCAGATACGCGCGCATTTAAAATGGTTCTTTAAAACTTTCGGCAAACCGCTGCATTTTAAAGTAACGGAAGATTAATAAACAAATCACTTTTTTAATACATAAAATCTAATATTATCAATTGAAAAATAGGGAACTATATGTTAATATTCATTTAAAAAGTTCCCTATTTTAATATAATAAAAAATTAGCATCAACGGCAATAAATTTAGTATTATCGGTATTTGCCCATACATAAAACAAAAAGCAGAAACGCTTGTAAAAACGTTTCTGCTTTTTTATTTAAGGTTATTAATTCATTTCGCTTTCGCGCGCGTTGGTAAGTTTTAAGCGGCGGCGTGCTGCACGCAGGTTTTCCGGAACCTGTTCTTCCGGCATATTGCGCGGCACTACCGTTGTGCCTGCCTTTTCTGCCGTACTGTAATACCAAACCTTATAGTCCAGAGTGTCCAGCGTCTGCTGCAGTTTTGCCATTTGTTCCTTAACGCTTTCACGCTGCTTTTTCATCATTTCAAGGCGTTCTTTAATGGTTGCATCGCCTTCCAGCACCATATGTATAAATTTTTTAATGCCTTTAATGCCCATACCGGTATTTTTCAGGCAGTCTATAACAAGCAGCCATTCATAGTCGCTGTCCTTAAACATGCGGATGCCGCTTTCGCTGCGCTCCACAAACGGAAGCAGGCCTTCTTTATCATAGTAGCGCAGAGTGGAAGGCGTGGTGTTTAAAATTTTAGCCATTTCACCGACAGTATAAAACATTTTTTTATCACTCCCTTAAAAAGTTCACAATTTTGCCATTGACTTAAAGTGAGCTTTAACTTATACAATTTACTTAAACTTACAAGTTGATTATAGCATATAACCACAAATAAGCAAACATTTTATTTTGGGAGGCATAAAAAATGGATTTTAACATGTATGTTCCGACAAAAATTTTATTTGGCGCAGGCACTTTAAATGAGCTTGGCAAGCAGCAGCTGCCCGGCAAAAAAGCCGTTATTATTATTTCCAACGGCAAATCAACACGTGACAACGGTTATTTAAGCCGCACCGAAGAACAACTGGCGCAGGCAGGCATAGCCACAAGCGTTTTTGATAAAATTCAGCCCAACCCGCTGAAAGAAACCGTTATGGAAGGCGCGGCCTTTGTTAAAGCGCAGGGCGCAGATTTTATTGTTGCACTGGGCGGCGGCAGCGTTATCGACAGCGCCAAAGCCATTGCCGTTATGGCAGCCAACCCCGGCGACTTATGGGATTACATTGCAAGCGGCACCGGCAAAGGGCAGCACATTAAAAACAAGCCGCTGCCCATTGTAGCCATCAGCACTACGGCTGGCACCGGCAGCGAAGATGACGCCGGCTGCGTTATTACCAACCCCGAAACGAACGAAAAAGTCGGCCTGAAAACACCGGACCTGTTCCCCGTACTGTGCATCGAAGACCCGGAACTGATGAAAAGCGTACCGGCTCACTACACTGCTTACCAGGGTTTTGACGCACTCAGCCACAGCCTTGAAGGTTATATCTCCAAATTCGCCAACCTTATGAGCGATATGTACGCCATCACCGCCATTGAAAACGTAGGCCGCTATCTGGCACGCGCCGTTAAAGACGGCAATGACATTGAAGCAAGAACGCACGTTGCTTTCGGCAATATTCTTTCCGGCACGGTAATGTGCGCAGGCACCACCAGCAGCCAGCACTCGCTGGAACACGCGCTCAGCGCTTAGCACCCCAACCTTCCGCACGGCGCAGGGCTGATTATGTTAAGCCGCGCATATTTCGGCAACGTAATTGCCCATCATGTCTGTGATGACGCTTTATCCGCATGGCAAAAGCCATGGGCATGGAAAACGCTGATAAACCTGAAGACTTTTTAACAGTACTGCAAAAACTTTTGGAAGACTGCTGCGTTGCAGACCTGAAAATGAGCGACTACGGCATTACGCCTGATGAATTCCCCAAAATGGCAGACAACGCCATGGGCCCGATGGGCGGCCTGTTCGCCTGCGACCGCGTTGCGCTTACCAAAAAAGACGTTATCGCCATCTATCAGAAATCATATAAATAATTTGCTGCTTTGCGCAGAAAGAAAGGAGCTTTTATGAACAGGATTTTTAAAACACTGGCGCTTGCCGCCGCCATTACGGCTATGGCAGTTCCCGCCTTTGCGGCAGAAAGCGCACCGCTGCACCAAACCGTAAAGAGTCTGCAGAAACTGGAAGTAAAATCTGCCGGAAGCGAACATTTTACCGGCGAAGTTGTAACGGCTGCTCTTTACAGTCCGCAGGCACCTTCCAAAAGTTATGCCGCCACTGTTACCTTCAGCCCCGGCGCACGCACTTACTGGCATATCCACGAAATGGGCCAGACCTTAATTGTTACCGAAGGCACCGGCTGGACGCAGGAATGGGGCAAAAACCTGTAATGCTTAAACCGGGCGACATTGTGCGCTGCCCGCCGGGCGTTAAACACTGGCACGGCGGCTCGGCAAAAATGTCCATGACGCATATCGCCCTTTCCGAAGCAGGCGGCAAAGTAACATGGCTGGAACCGGTCAGCGATGAAGATTATCCGAAAGACTAAGGAGGAACGGCAATGAAAAAGAAATATCTGGCACTTTTAACGGCACTTATGCTAACGGCAGGCATCAGCACCGGCGTGCAGGCAGCGGAACTGAAAGCCTTAAACACGCAGCAGGCAAACATTTTAACGGTGGCAGCCTTTATGGCCAAGGGCGATTTGCCGAACCTGAAAAAATCTCTTGCCACCGCTTTGGATAACGGCATGACCGTAAACCAGACTAAAGAAGTTTTGGTGCATCTTTATGCTTACACCGGCTTCCCGCGCAGCTTAAATGCACTCAGCACGCTGAACAATCTGGTGCAGGAACGCAAAGCCGCAGGCATTAATGACGAAATGGGCCCGGACGCCACTCCGCTCGACCCTTCCGTTGACCGTCTTGCCAAAGGCACGGAAATTCAGACCGAAATCAGCGGCCGCGTTGTAACCAACGAATTTGCACCAATCATCAACACATTCCTGCGCGAGCATTTGTTTTACGACATTTTTGCACGCGACGTGCTTACCTGGCAGCAGCGCGAACTGGCAACCGTAGGCGCGCTGGCAGGCATCGGCAACGTAAACCCGCAGCTTACTTCGCACTTCCGCGCAGCCATGAACACTGGACTTACACCAGAGCAGTTACAAGAAGCCGTTGATGTGCTGAACGAAACCGTAAGCACCGACACCGGCAGCAACGCGCAGGCAGTTTTAAATAATGTTTTGAAATAACGGACGGACATAAACAGATATAAAGAAAGGAACAGCTACCATGAAATTACGCAGAACTTTACTTACCGCAGGCCTTATAATGGCATTAAGCGCAGGCGCAGCTTTTGCAGCCGAACCTGCAAACACTAACCCCTGGGGGCTTGTTTACCGCAATGCCATTACCCAAAACGTAAAAGGGCAGGTAAATATCCACCCCGTAAGCTACAAGCTGAACGGGCTGAAAATTGCCGCCAATGTTTACACCCCGGCAGGCTATGACCCGGCAAAAAAATACCCCGCTATTGTTGTTGCCCACCCCAACGGCGGCGTTAAGGAACAGGTTGCAGGGCTGTACGCTCAGCGCCTTGCCGCACTCGGCTACATCACCATCACGGCTGACGCTGCTTATCAGGGCGCAAGCGAAGGCGAACCCCGCCATACCGACAAACCCTTTTACCGCACCGAAGACATTCACGGCATGGCCGATTACATTATGACTTACCCCGGCGTTGACCCTGACCGCATGGGCGTGCTCGGCATCTGCGGCGGCGGCGGTTATACGCTTAACGCTGCCAAAAGCGACAAACGCTTTAAAGCAGTTGCAACTTTAAGTATGTTCAACAGCGGCGAAGTAAGGCGCAACGGCTATATGAACAGCGGCCTTGACACCGTACAGCAGCGCCTGCACGAAGCAAGCGATGCCCGTGCCGTTGAAATTACCAAAGGCGAATACCCCATCAGCGGCAACGTTGATTTTGACGCACTCAGCGATGAAGATATTGCCAAAATTCCTACCGACCTGTACCGCGAAGGCATGATGTACTACGGCCGCACGCACCGTCATCCCAACTCCACCTTTGCCTATACCACCAGCAGCCTGATGGAGCTGATGACCTGGGACGCTACCGACCAGCTTGAGCTTATCGACCAGCCGCTGCTGTTAATGGCAGGCAGTAAAGCCGATTCCCTGTACATGAGCAAAGAAGCCTACGAAAAAGCTACCGGCACAAAGGATAAAGAACTGTTCCTCGTTGACGGCGCAACACATATCCAGACTTACTACGTGCCCGAATATGTTGACCAGTTTGTTGCTAAATTGCAGGACTTTTACGGCAAACATCTATAATAACAAGATAATAAAAAGAAGGTAATACTATGCAGCACAAAATAACCAAAACACTTGCAGCAGCCGTGCTTGCGCTGATGCTGAGCACAAGCGCCTACGCCTTTGAAAAACCAGTGCTTTTACAGGACCAGGGCAGCTTTTTTGCGGGCGGCACCACCGTTACCACACCCGGCAGCTTTGATTTCAGCAATCCTTTAAACCCGCAGGGGCAAACCCTGCACGGCGACCACGCCTATGTTTTTTACCAGAAACCAGTTAACGCCCATAAACTGCCGCTTGTATTTTTACACGGCGCAGGGCAGAGCAAAAAAAACATGGGAAACCACGCCGGACGGACGCGATGGTTTTCAAAATATCTTTCTGGAACACGGCTATGCCACCTACCTTGTAGACCAGCCGCGCCGCGGTGACGCAGGGCAGGCAACCGTTGACGGTACTGTAAGCGCCGCAACCAATGACCAGTTCTGGTTCAGCAACTTCCGCGTCGGCGATGCGCCGGAATTTTTTAAAGGCGTACAGTTCAGCAAAGACACGGCAGCGCTTGACCAGTATTAACGCCAGATGACACCCAACACCGCACCGTCTGACCAGAGCGTTGTTGTTAATGCTTTAAGCGCAGTTTTTGATAAAACCGGCGACGGCGTGCTCATCACACACTCGCAGGGCGGCGGACCGGGCTGGCGCATTGCCATTAAAAACCCCAAAGTCCGTGCTGTAATCAGTTACGAACCGGGCAGCAGCTTTGTGTTCCCCAAAGGCGAAGAACCGGAAGCAATTCCTACATCAAGCCCCTTCGGCCCATTACAGCCGGAAACCGTAACGCTTGACGAATTTATGCAGCTGACCAAAATTCCTATCGTCATTTACTACGGCGACAACATTGCCGAAAACTATACCGACGAGTGGAATAAAGATTCCTGGCGCATCCGCCTGGATATGGCGCATAAATTTGCAGCAGCCGTTAACCGCCACGGCGGCGACTGCACCGTTGTACACCTGCCGGAAATCGGCGTTACCGGCAACACACACTTCCCCTTCAGCGACCTTAACAACATACAGATTGCAGACTTGATGCAAAACTGGCTGCACGAAAAAGGCTTGGATAAATAAAAACTTAAAAAGCCCTGCCAACAAGGCAGGGCTTTTATTATTAACTGATATGTTATTTATTTTTCGGGAGCTGCAATAACGTCACAGCCCATATACGGACGCAGAACTTCAGGAATTACCACGCTGCCGTCAGCCTGCTGGTAGTTTTCCAAAATTGCGCATACGGTACGTCCAACAGCAAGGCCGGAGCCGTTAAGCGTATGTACGTATTCCGGTTTGGACTTGGCATCGCGGCGGAAACGGATATTTGCGCGGCGAGCCTGGAAGTCGAGGCAGTTGGAGCAGGAAGAAATTTCGCGGTACATGTTGGCAGCAGGCAGCCATACTTCAAGGTCGTAAGTAGTGGCGCTGCTGAAGCCCAAATCGCCGGTGCAAAGGCGGACTACCCTGTAAGGCAGGCCCAGAAGCTGCAATAAATGCTCGGCATTGTGGGTTAATTTGTCAAGCTCATCCCAGCTGGTTTCAGGTTTTACAATTTTAACCATTTCTACCTTGTTAAACTGGTGCTGGCGGATTAAGCCGCGGGTATCGCGTCCGGCGCTGCCGGCTTCGCTGCGGAAGCAGGCGCTGTAAGCGGTATAATATTTCGGCAGGTCTTCGCCGTTTAAAATTTCACCGGCGTGGTAGTTGGTTAAAGTAACTTCTGCCGTCGGAATCAGGTAATAGTCCAAACCTTCCAGTTTGAACATATCTTCGGCAAATTTCGGCAGTTGGCCGGTGCCGAACAAAGTATTGCTGTTAGCCATAAACGGCGTAAACATTTCGGTGTAGCCGTGTTCTTTGGTGTTAATATCAAGGAAGAAATTAATTACCGCACGTTCCAGGCGGGAACCAAGGCCTTTGTAGAAGGTAAAACGTGCGCCGGTAACTTTAGCGGCACGGTCAAAATCTAAAATGCCCAGTTTTTCACCGATATCCCAATGAGCCTGAGGCTCAAAATCAAATTTGCGCGGCTCGCCCCAGCGGCGTACTTCCGGGTTGTCGGAATCATCTTCGCCAACCGGAACATCCGGAGCAGGCATATTAGGAATGGTATATAAAATAGCGTTTAACTGTGCTTCGATATCTTTTAATTTTGCATCACCTGCGGCAATTTCTTCACCAAGGGCGCGCACTGCTGCCATTTGCGCGTCAGCATTTTCACCGGCTTTTTTCATGCGGCCGATTTCCTGAGATGCGCTGTTGCGCTGGCTTTTTAATTTTTCAACGCTCAAAATAACTTCGCGGCGCTGTTTGTCCAGCTCCAAAAAAGCGTCTAAATCTATTTTGGAATGGCGCTTTGCCAGTGCTTCTTTTACCGCATCAGGATTTTCCCTGACAAAATTCATGTCTAACATGTACATTCCTCCAAATTTACTTCTTTACTATAATATTTATATTTTATCACAAACACGGGCAATATTAAAGTAAAGCCTGTATAATCAGCAAAAAATCTTATATTTTAATGTTATGATGCCTTTGTACTGCACTTAAACTGCTTAATATTAAAATTTTATTTTTCTTATGCAACAGCGCCAATTTAATGAACCAAAAGTTCATAATTTTATTTTACAGAGAGCAGAAGCAAAAATTTTTAGCATCACCGACTGCATTTTTAAAAATTTTTTCAAAAAACACTTGACGGCGCGCATAAAAGTTAGTATACTATCTCTTGCACAGTTCTAAAACTTGCTTGGCCCATTAGCTCAGTTGGTAGAGCACCTGACTCTTAATCAGGGTGTCGTAGGTTCGAGGCCTACATGGGTCACCATGTGGCCGGTTGGTCAAGCGGTTAAGACACCGCCCTTTCACGGCGGTATCGGGGGTTCGATTCCCCCACCGGTCACCATTCGGGCGCTTAGCTCAGCTGGGAGAGCGTCTGCCTTACAAGCAGAATGTCAGCGGTTCGATCCCGTTAGCGCCCACCATGTAAAATCAGCAGTCTTCGAACGAAGGCTGCTTTTTTTATTTCTGCATACTAAAAAACGCCAAAGCAGCTGCTTTGGCGTTTTGCCCATCAATATTAAATTTTATTCCAATTCAATGCTTTCGCCTGGTTTTACAATCAGTACCTTGGCACTGCCGTCAGCTTCCACTTTGGCTTTATAGGCTTCGGGGTCCTGGGCAATCAGCGGCCAGGTGTTGTAATGGATAGGAATAACGTATTTTGCTTTTAAAAATTCTGCGGCAATGGCAGCATCGGCCGGGCCCATGGTAAAGTTGTCGCCGATAGGCAGTACGGCGTAATCAAACGGGTCAAGGCGCTGCAAAAGCTGCATATCGCTGTAAAGCGCGGTGTCGCCGGCAAAGTACAGTTTGGTGCCGTAAAAATCTACAATAAAGCCGCAGGCATGGCCGCCTGCTACGCCGCTGCCGTGGAAGGCAGGCGTAATGCGTACATGGCCAAAATCAAATTTGTGGGTGCCGCCAAGGTGCATGCCGTGCGCGTTAACACCGGCTTCTCCGGCAAGGCCGCATACTTCGGCGGTGGAAATTACCATGGCATTGCAGGCTTTGGCAATTTCAAAAGCGCTGCCGATATGGTCAAAATGTGCATGGGAAATTAAAATATATTCTACATTCAGGCCCTTTAAGGCTTTGGTGTCGCCCGGTTTAAATTTTGGGCATCCTTCCAGATACGGGTCGAAAATAATGTTGTGGCCTTCGTGGCACAGCATAAAGCAGGCATGGTTAATATACTTAAAAGTGGTTGACAAAGTAATCATCTCCTTTTTTCATATGCTTATTTTTATTATAACACATCTCTTTTAATTATAGTAATTGTGAATTGTAATGAAACAAAAGTAAAACGCCTTTACAGTTTGCCCGTGCATGATGTAAAATTTATTTGTATATTTGCAGTTAATTAAAATTTTTAATACAGGCAAGGAGAATGAATGTGAAATTAAAAAAACGTACCATGACAGCGGTTGCCATTGCATGCTTAACGGCTTTTGCAGCCAATGCCCAGGCCTCGCCGCGTGCCGTAACAGTTCCTAAAAACGCCAAAAGCACGGTTGCAACGGCAGCGGCTAAAATAATAAAAAACAATTTAAAAAAGGGCAAGTCTGCCAAGGCAGATGATAAAACCATTTCTGTAAGAAGCGTTACAAAACCCAAAGCAACTGCTAAAAATACGGTTAAAACCGCTCAGGCCAGAAAACAGGCAGCCAAAGTAAATATGGCGGGGCTGCCTAAGGATTATAAAAAAATAGGTATTTTTGGCGAGGCCGAAGCAACCAAAGAACGGGCAGCCGCACTTATTTACCTTAATAATACCGACCCGCAGCTGAACTGCTCCGTTGATGAGCTGGTTGATTTGTACTGGACTGAGGCCGGGCGCGAAGGCGTGCGTGAAGACATTGCTCTGGCGCAGGCCATTATTGAAACCGGCTTTTTCAGCTTTACCGGCGATGTAAAGCCGGAACAGAATAATTACTGCGGACTTGGCACAACCGGCGGCGGTGTGGAAGGCGAATATTTTGACGAGCCGGAAGTCGGCGTGCGCGCGCACATTCAGCATCTGCTTGCCTATACTACCAAAAAGCACCCTTCAACGGATATTGTTGACCCGCGTTATGAACTGGCACATGCTATCCGTATGGAACGAGGTATAGTTGATAAATGGTCGGGCCTTAACGGCACCTGGGCTATGGGCAGCCAGTACTGCGAAAAAATTATGCGTATTTACCAGAGCATGCTTACTTTAAGCGATAAGGATTTAAAGGAAGCGGAAAAAGCAAAGGCCGAATATCTGAAAAATTATATGGGCAGCCATAAAGACGAGGATAAGAAAGACAAGAAGGATAAGGAAACAAAGCCGGAACGCAAGCTGACGATGCGTGAACGCGTAGAAAAGATTTTGAGAGAAGGAAAGTGATTTAATGCATATCGTATTGGTTGAGCCGGAAATACCGGGCAATACAGGCAATATTGCGCGCCTGTGCGCAGCTACGGGCTGTCATCTGCACCTGGTGCGCCCGCTCGGTTTTTCTGTTGAAGATAAATATTTAAAACGCGCCGGGCTGGATTACTGGCATTTGGTTGATATTCATTATTATGACAGCGTATACGAAGTTTTGGAAAAATATAAGGACAACCCGCGTTATTTACTGACAACAAAAGCGCACAAGCGTTATACGGATGTGCAGTACGCGCCGGACAGCCTGCTTATTTTTGGCAAAGAAACGGCAGGGCTGCCGGAAAAGCTGCGCAATGAATACGCCGACTGCTGCGTGCGCATACCGATGATTGCCGAAGCAAGAAGCCTGAACCTTTCCAATTCGGTGGCAATTGTGGCATATGAGGCTTTGCGCCAGCAGCCTGATTTTGGCGGGCTGATTGTTTAACGGAGGATATATGATAGTTTTAAAAGAATTTGAATTTGACGCGGCACATTACCTGCCGGAATATAACGGCAAGTGCGAAAGGCTGCACGGACACACTTATAAACTGGTGGTTAAGGTACAGGGCACGCCCGACCATGAAGGCATGGTTATTGACTTTATCCGCCTGAAAAACATTGTAAAAGAAAACGTACTGGTACATCTGGACCACGCCTGCATTAATGATATTCTGCAGCAGCCCTCGGCAGAAAATATCAGTATATGGGTATGGAATAAGCTGAAAGATTTGCTGCACGGCGATAATTATGATTTATATGAAGTTGAAGTTTGGGAAACCAAAACAAGCGGCTGCATTTACAGGGGGGATTTATAATGAAAGATGTACAGTCTCAAACTGATATGCGCCGCATACCTCTTAAGCATGTAGGCATTAAAAATCTGCGCTGGCCCGTTATTTTAAAGGATAAAGAGCAGGGCGAGCAGCACAGTGTGGCAACCATCAGCCTGGCGGTGGATTTGCCGCACGAGATACGCGGAACGCATATGAGCCGTTTTGTGGAATGTATGCAGACTGTCGGCGCCATCAGCCCCACAGGGCTTGAAGAAGTGCTTGACAAACTGAAAGAGCATTTGCAGGCGGAAAAAGCCTTTATTCAAATGGAATTTCCGTATTTTATTTATAAAACTTCGCCGGTAACGGGGCAGCGCGCGCCGATGGATTTAAACTGCGTGCTGACGGCAGAAAAGAAAGACGAGTTTAAGCTGCGTATTATGGCAGAAGTGCCGGTGCAGACTTTATGCCCTTGCAGCAAAGAGATAAGCGACTACGGCGCGCATAACCAGCGTGCGCTGGCGCGGATTGAAATTGAAGCAGACGGCCTTGTCTGGATTGAAGAACTGGCGGAAATGGCAGATGCAGGGGCAAGTGCGCCTGTATACAGCCTTTTAAAACGGCCGGACGAAAAATTTGTAACGGAAAAGGCTTATGATAACCCGCGTTTTGTTGAAGATGCCGTGCGTGAAATTGCTTTGCGCCTGGAAGCCGACAAACGCATTAAATGGTATGAAGTAACGGTAGAAAGCATTGAGAGCATCCACAACCATAATGCTTTTGCCTGCGTGGAGAAAGGCTGGCAGGCATGATTATTAAACTTAATGAACATAACCTTGTACATGAAATTGCCGCGCTGGGGGTGCATCCTGCCAGTGTTGGCATTTTTGCGTCCAAAAGCAGAATTATTCCCTTAAAAATTACGGCGGTGCGTACCCCGGCTGCCAATATTTTAAAGCAGGAAATGCTGGCTGCCGGCGGCGACTGCGCTGTTCCTGCAAACTGCATTTTAAACAATACTGAGCGCATGGACGTTGTTTTGCTTGGTACGGTTAAGCATTACCGCATTCTGGCGCGCAAGCTTGCGCAGATGAACTTTTTTGGGCTGGCGGCGCTGCAAAAGGAACTGCAAACGTTTTTGGCAGGGCAGCAGCCAGTAACCGTATTGGCAGACGGCAGAAAACTTACTTACGAAAAGCTTTGCATTATGGGCATTTTAAATGTAACGCCGGACTCTTTTTACAGCGGTTCACGCTTAAGCGGCGAAGAAGCCGTTTTGCAAAAGGCGGAGCAAATGCTGAATGACGGCGCGGAAATTTTGGATATAGGCGGTGAAAGTACGCGCCCCGGCGCGGGTGCTGTAACGGAGCAGGAAGAAGTGCGCCGCGTAGTGCCTGCAATAACGGCAATAAAAAAACGCTTTCCGCACAGCATTGTTTCTATTGATACGTATCATGCGCTTACGGCGCAGGAAGCCGTTAACGCCGGAGCCGATATTATTAACGACGTTACGGCGCTGACCGGTGACGGGCGGATGGCGGAAGTTGCGGCTGCTGCCAAGGTGCCAGTAATTTTAATGCATATGCGCGGCACGCCTAAAACCATGCAGCAAAACTGCGAATATACAAATGTAGTTGCGGAAGTCGCCGCATATCTTAAACAGCGTGCGCAGCTTTTAGAGGAAACAGGGATCGGCGCGGAGAAAATAATTCTTGACCCCGGCATCGGCTTTGCCAAAAACACGGAGCAGAACCTTGCGCTGCTGCAAGGGCTGGACGCGCTGGTAGGCTTGGGTTACCCCGTGCTGCTCGCCGCCTCGCGCAAAACCGTTATCGGCGAAACGCTGGGCGGGCTGCCGCCGCAGGAAAGGCTTGAAGGTACGATTGCTTTAAGCTGCCAGGCCGTTTATGCCGGTGCGCAGATGGTGCGCGTGCACGATGTTAAGGAAAACGTGCGCGCAGTGCGGATGCTGGAGGCGGTTTTATGCAGGTAACGGCTTATGTGGCGCTTGGCACGAACCTGGGTGATTTAAAGGAAAACCTTGACGGTGCCTTGCAGCGCCTGCGTGAAAAGGGCTTGCAGATAACGAAGGTTTCTACGTATATTGATACCGAGCCTTACGGCGTTACCGACCAGCCGCGCTTTTTAAATGCGGTATGCGAAGTGCAGACGGAGCTTTTGCCGCGGCAGCTGCTTGAAATGCTGCTGCAAACAGAACTGGAAATGGGCAGAGTACGCCTGCGCCGCTGGGGCGAGCGTATTATAGATTTGGATTTGCTTTTTTACGGCAGCGAAATTATTAACGAACCCGATTTAACCGTGCCGCATCCCGATATGCAGAACCGTGATTTTGTGCTGCGCCCTCTGGCAGAAATTGCGCCGGATATAGTGCATCCGCTTCTGCATAAAACTATCGGCCAATTATGGCAGGAATATTTGGAAAAGAAGGATACAAATGAAGTATGAACTTAATGCGGAACACCTTGTAAAAAGGTTTACCGTTTATGCGAAAATCAATACCGCTTCCGATGAAAGAAGCGCGCAGCTGCCAAGCAGCGAAGGCCAGTGGCAGCTTGCGGAACATTTAAAAAACGAGCTTACGGAACTCGGCCTTGCCAATGTGCGAGTAACAGATAAATGCTATGTGCTGGCGGAACTGCCTGCCAACACAGAAGAAGCCGCTCCTGTTATCGGGCTGATTGCACATATGGATACCAGCTGTGAAGCAAGCGGCGAAAACGTGCAGGTAACAATGCACAAATCGTGGGATGGCAGCGATATTGTGCTTAGCCAAAACTGCGTAATAAGCCCGAAAGATTTTCCGGAAATGACGGCATACAAAGGGCAGGATATTTTAACTGCAGACGGCACAACCTTGCTTGGCGCGGACGACAAGGCCGGTATTACGGCAATAGTAAGTGCCTGTGAATATCTTTTGCAGCACCCGGAAATTAAGCACGGCAAAGTTTTGCTGGCCTTTACGCCGGATGAAGAAATAGGCCGCGGCACGGACGGTTTTCCGTTAGCTGATTTTAAGGCTGATTTTGCCTATACTGTGGACGGCGGCGCGTTGGGCGAACTTAATTACGAAACCTTTAATGCCTGCAATGCCAAAATAATTTTTAACGGCGTATCCGTACATCCCGGCAGCGCCAAAAACAAAATGCGCAACGCCGTAACCATGGCCGCGGAATGGCAGCTTGCCCTGCCGCAGGGAGAAAAACCGGAATATACAGACGGTTACGAAGGCTTTTACCATTGCCTGCGTATTGAAGGCGGTACCGACCGTGTGGAACTGGATATGATTTTGCGCGACCACGATAAGAACATTCTGGCAAAACGCAAACAGCTTTTGCTGGATTTGGCAGCGTTTATGAATAACAAATATGGTGCCGGAAGCGTGGAATGCAGCTTGCAGGATATGTACTGCAACATGAAGGAATATATAACGCCGGTGTTTGAAATTGTTGAACGTGCCGAAAACGCCATGCGCGAAGCCGGTATTGAACCACAGCTTGTGCCTGTGCGCGGCGGTACGGATGGCTCACGTTTATCCGAAATGGGGCTGCCCTGCCCCAATATTTTTACCGGCGGGCATAACTTTCACGGGCGCTACGAATATCTGCCCGTGCCTTCGCTTGTAAAATGCACCGAAGTTTTGCTGAATATTGTAAAGATGTAATGCTTAAAACTTAAACTAAAAATCAGGACGGCTGCTTTATTTGAGCGGCTGCCCTGATTTTTTATTATACCTAAAAGTAATGGAACATCATGTTTTATAACTATTTGTTGTTTTTATTTTACAGGACTATAATAGTAACAGGGGAGATAATTTTATAACGCCACATTAGTACAGGATAGTGTTATAATTAAAAGTATGGGAGAAGTTGCAAAACACATGGCGCAAAATACGGCGGAAGCTGCTGTGGCTGAACATGTATGGTCTGCCGGAGAGCAGAAAATATAAATTTAAATTTAATGAGAAAGAGGGATAATTATGCAGAAAGTATTAGTTGCTTATTTTTCGTGCAGCGGTGTAACAAAAAAGCTGGCGCAAACGCTGGCAGGCGTTGTTAAAGGCGATTTGTATGAGATTACGCCGGCGCAGCCCTACACGGCGGCAGATTTAAACTGGCAAGACAAAAATTCGCGCAGCTCGGTAGAAATGAGAGATAAATCTTCGCGCCCTGGCATCAGCGGCAGCGTAAAAGATTTTGCGCAGTATGATACCGTTTTTGTTGGTTTTCCGATTTGGTGGTATGTTGCGCCGACAATTATTAATACCTTTTTGGAAAGCGAGGATTTTTCCGGCAAAACCGTTATTCCGTTTGCAACAAGCGGCGGCAGCGGCGTAGGCGATACGGATAAATTCCTGCATTCTTCCTGTTCCGAACAAACAGCATGGCGCCCGGCAAAGCGCTTTGCAGGCAGTACAGGCGCGGCAGAGCTGCAAAAATGGGTGGAAGGCTTAAAACTGTAAGCGTTTAAAAATTAAAATCAGCAAAATAAAAACTCCACAGTTTAATGCTGCGGAGTTTTGCTGTATATACGTAGTTTATTTTGTTATGCGCTGATTGTACTGCTTAAAATTTAGCGTTATCTTTAAATGCACGGCCAAAATCAGTAAGCGTTAAATCGGCGTAACTTAAATCGGCATCGTCAAGCATGGCACGGTCGAGCCGGGCGCCGTTAAGCTGCGCGTGCTGCAAATTGCTGCGCGAAAGGTTGGCGGAGGTTAAATCGGCATTGGTGAGTACGGCGTTTTGCATTTTGGCATTGTATAAATTGGCGTGCGTTAAAACGGCATCCGTTAAATCTGTTTTATACAGCCAGCTGTAAGACATTCCGGCGTAGCTGAAATCGGCATTTTGCGCATTTGCTTTGTCCAGGGTTGCTTCCTGCAATTTGGCATAGGCAAAGCTTGCATAGTTTAAATCTGCGCCGCGCAGGCCTGTGCGGTACAGTACGGCGTTATTTAAAACGGCTTTGTCCAGCTTGTTTCCGTTTAGGTTGGCATAGCTTAAATTTGCGCCGCTTAAGTTGGCTTTGGTTAAAGTGCAGTTTTTAAATACGGCCCGGTGCATGTTTGCGTTTTGCAGGTCTGCACCGCTTAAATCGGTGTCTGCCAAACGCGCGCCGTTAAGGTTGGCGCCGCGCAGGTTAATGCCGTTAAGGTTAAGCCCGCTTAAATCCGCGCCGCTTAAATCCGCACCGGGGCAGCTGATGCCGCTCTGCACCTGCTGCACATCGTTTGCGTTATAGGCAAATGCCGCTGCCGGTAAGGCAAGGCAGCAAATAAATGTTAATAAAAATTTTTTCATAATTCCTCTCAGGCTTCGTTAAAAAGTTGAACCAGTTTCTGCGGTTCGTCAGGCAGTTTGTCAATAATTTTCCACGGTTCGTGCTCCGCAAGCTGCTCTTTGGTGTAGGTTGAGCCTGCCAGCACGGCAAGGCAGCGCGCCCCTATGGCTTTGGCGCAGATAATGTCGTTGGGCGTATCGCCGATAAGAAAAATATCGCTGCCGCTGATTTCTTCTTCCGGATGCATTACCTGCAAACGGCGCAGGGCGATTTTGGCAAGCTCGCTGCGGTCTTCGCTCAGTTCTCCGCAGACGGTGTAGTGGCTGTCGAAGTATTTGTCGATTCCGTACCGCTGCAATTTTAAATAAGCACCGGTAGTAGTGTTGCCGGTTAAAAGGCAGGTTTTAAAGCCCTCAAGGCCTTCAAAATAAGCCAGCGTTGCGGTTACATTGGGCATTAAATGCCCCTGGCGTTCTTTTAAAAATTTTGGCAGCAGGCGGTGGTAGTTAATTAAAATGTTTGCGGCGTCAAAAGTACGGCAGCGCCCTTTTATATCAATGCAAATTTGCTTGATAATCTGCGAATCCGTTGCGCCTGCCAGCGGATGCGAAAACTGGAAATTTTCAACGCCGAACAGTTCCCTGATTGCCGCGCGCAGCGCATCTGCCCCGGCAAGGCCTGTCAGAAGCAGCGTGCCGTCAATATCCCAAAAAATATATTTCATAAAATCCTCCGTTTAAATGCAGGGTAAAAGAAAAAGCTGCCTTTTGGCAGCGTTTAAATTGATTTAGGACGCATCATCAGTTTAGATAATTTTTTGCCAAGGGTTTTGGCTTTGCGTATGATTTTTGTATGTGATTTGCGGCGCGGTTTCATATCGCTTTCGTTGCCGAAATCTCCGCGTTCCAGATAAGTGATTTTGGATTTGTCGGGATTGAAGTATTTGCGCATAAAGCGTGCCAGCCCATCGGGGTCGGCTTCTTTAAAGCAGGTAAAAATATCAATCGTGGCAAAGCCCATATCCGGATAAACGTGCATGGTAATATGCCCCTGCTTGCAGTGCGCAAACACGGAATATTCGTCAATGCCGTCCTCGTCGTTTACATAAACGCCGCTCGGCTCCATGCCGAAACGCGCTGCGGCGCTGCTGAGCATATGCTCGATGCCGATAACGTCATCCAAAAGTATATCGCTGCAATTATACATATCAATGGCAATTTGTGTGCCGATGGATTTCAATGCTGAACCTCCTGCCTTTTTGAAAAAAGGCTAAAACGTATTTAATTAATTATAGCTAATTTTAAAGTGCTTGTCAAAAAATAATAGCCTGCGCGGCCGAGGTTTATTAAGTTAAAAAAACATGCTATAATTAACTGAACATTTGTTTTGTACGGTGGTGAGCATTTGGAACAGCTGCAGGGAACACTGGAAAATGTTATATATCAGAGCGGCGACGGCGGCTTTTGCGTGCTGCGCGTTAAAACGGCAGCCGGTTTGGCAACGGTTACCTATAAAGGCATGGCTCCCTATATGGGCGAAAACATTGCCATGGAAGGCGAATGGTGTGAGCATGTACGTTTTGGGCGACAGTTCAGGGCTGATGCGTTGCGCGTGGTAAAGCCTTCCACCACGGACGGTATTGAGCGGTTCCTGGCATCCGGCGCGGTTAAGGGCATTGGCAGAACTATGGCGGCGCGTATTGTGGAGCATTTTGGCAGCCGCGCACTGACCGTTATGGAAAGCGAACCGGAAAGGCTGACGGAAGTTGCAGGCATAGGACGCAAAAAGGCTGAAAGCATTGCGGCTTCGTATGCCGAACTCAGCGAAATGCGCGAACTGATGCTGTTTTTGGAGCAGCACGGCGTAAGTGCCAACTATGCGCCAAAATTACAGGCGCGCTATGGCAGCACGGCACTGGTGCGCGTGCAGGAAAACCCATATGCCCTTGCGGGCGAAGTAACGGGCATAGGCTTCAGGACGGCCGACAAAATAGCGCTGGCACTGGGGTGCAGCCGCAGCGACAGGCGGCGCATAGAAGCGGGGTTTGTTTATGCGCTTAACATGGCGGCTTCTGCCGGGCATACCTGCGTGCCGGAAGAACTTTTGGCACAGGAAACGGTTAAGCTTTTGCAGACCGACCCTGAACCAGTAAAAGAGCTTTTTAAAGAACTGATTGACGAGGACCGCCTGCGTACGGAAGAAGTGGGCGGGCTGCGCCTTATTTACCCGGAATATCTGTATCAGGCGGAAACGCAGACGGCAAAACGCCTGATAGCGCTGCGTGATGCGCCGGGAAAAATAAAAAGCGTTGATGTTGAAAAAATTATCGGCCAGTGGGAACGCGAGGCTGGCATACAGCTTGCCAAAGCGCAGAAAGAAGCCATCCACGCTTCGCTTAAATACGGCGTGTTTGTATTAACCGGCGGGCCGGGCACAGGCAAAACCACCGTTGTTAAGGGCATTATAACGGTGCTGGAAAAAGCTGGCTGCCGCATTTTGCTGGCGGCGCCTACGGGCAGGGCAGCCAAGCGTCTGGCAGAATCAAGCGGGCATCCGGCGCAGACGGTACACCGCCTATTGGAATACCAGCCGGACGGCAGCGGTTTTAACTTTGGCAAAAACGACAGCGACCCGCTTGATGCGGAAGCAATTATTATCGACGAAGCCTCCATGCTTGATATTACTTTAATGCATCATCTGCTGAAAGCAGTGCCGGGCGGCTGCCGCCTTATTTTTGTCGGCGACGTGGACCAGCTGCCTTCGGTAGGGCCGGGTTCGGTATTAAAAGATATTATCCGCAGCAAAAAAATGCCGGTAGTAAGGCTGGAAAATGTTTTCCGCCAGGCGGAAGTAAGCCCCATTGTGCGCAACGCCCACCGTATTAACCATGGGCAGATGCCGGAATTTGCCGAACACAGTGATTTTGAGTTTGCCGGTTTTGACAACGAATTTATGGCGGCGGACTTTGTGGCGCAGCTGTACGGAAAGATAGCGGCCGAACACGGCCTGCAGTATGTGCAGGTGCTTTCGCCGATGCACAAAAACCCCTGCGGCGTGCAGAACTTAAACAAAGTTTTGCAGCAGCATTTAAACCCGCCCGCGCCAGGCAAGGGTGAACTGACGCTGCCGGGAGGAGCCGTACTGCGCGAAGGCGATAAGGTAATGCAGATTCGCAACAACTATGAAAAAGAAGTTTTTAACGGCGACATAGGGCGCATAATACGCATCGACGGCGGCAATGTAACGGTTGTGTATGACGATGGCGGCAAGCCGGTATTTACCTCGTTTGAAGATGAATATGCTTATGCCGGTATCAGTGGCAACAAAATTGTTTATACTTCTGCCGAAGTAGATGAACTGCAGTTAGCCTATGCCATGAGCGTGCATAAATCGCAGGGCAGCGAATACCCGGTGGTAATACTTTTAATGGTGCCGGGGCATTATATAATGCTGCAGCGCAACCTGTTTTACACTGCGGTAACGAGGGCGCGGCAAAAGGTTGTAATAGTCGGCAGCAAAAAAGCCGTGCAGGCAGCTGTTTTAAACGATAAAACGCGCAAACGTTATTCGCTTTTGGCAGAACGCTTGCAGGAACAGGCTGACGTATTTTAATAAAATGGTGATAATTTGAATTATATAAAAGAATGGTGGCGGACGCTTGTAAGCGTGTTTTTTGTGCAGAACTGCTCCGTATGCAATGCGGAAACTGAAAGCGGCGTGTTTTGCCCTGTGTGCAGGAGCAGTGAACTTTTGCTTGAAGCAATGCCGGGGCTGTTAAGCCTTGACGGCGCGGTGATGGGGTATAAATACAGCGGCGCGCTTAAAGAAATGCTGCACAAACTTAAATTTGAAGGTGAAAGCAAATTTTTGCAGCCGCTGGCGGAAGAAGCCGTATTTTTAGCACAGGCGTATGGCGAAAGTGGCTTTGATATGGTGGTATCCGTACCGACGGACGCGGCAAGGCGCAGACAGCGCGGTTTTGATATACCTGAAAGCATTTTTGCCGGAGCGTTTGCCGTTAAAGGCGCATGGCAGCCGCAGGTTTTGGCGCGTATAAAGGCAACAGCGCCGCAGTACGGCCTTGCGCCGGATAAACGCCGCAGCAATGTGCGCGGCTGTTTTGAGGTGCGGGGCAGCGTAAGCGGCGCTAAAATTTTATTGGTGGATGATATTTTAACCACCGGCGCAACGCTGGACGAAGCGGCAAAAACCTTAAAGCAGGCAGGCGCCAAAAGTGTTTACGCTCTAACCCTGTGCGGCAGTCTGGAAAATTTTAAGGAATGAAAAGCAAGGAACACTGTTTTAAAAAGCCGGTGTTTTACTTAAATACTGCTTAAAAACTCGTAAAATAATAAATTAACAAATAAACTAAAACCTCACGGTATTTATGTGCCGTGAGGTTTTGTGCTTTAATTATTGTGCAGATTTTTTTATGCCGTATTCACAATTTGTTTTTAATTCTATTTCAAAAATTCTGTTCCACGGAAGTTTTGTTTCGGCGTTAATGCCGGTAATGTAATATTCATCTGCGCCGTCGCTGTAAAAGGGCGTAAGGCCTAAATTGGTATATAAAAGGCTGCGTTTTTCGTTATAAATAAAGCCTTCTATAATATTTTCGGCAAAAGTTTTATAGCTGTCATTCAAATTTGCAGGGTCCTGTCCGCGCAGGGTAAGTATGGTGCTGAGGCGGTGGTGCAAAAGTTTTTGGTAGCTGTAATCATCCAGCAGGCGGGCAACTGTAAAGTTAAGATTTTGTGCATAAAGCGCAGGCAGCAGATGTTTGGGCAGGCGTTTAAGCTGCCCTGTAAATATTGCGCTTTGCGCCATGGCTGTACCCGCCGCGTTGCCGAAGGTGTTCCAGGCCGAGTAAGAAACAAGTTTGTTTATGGTTACGTTGTTTGCCAAAAGCACGGGCAAAAGCATCTGGCTGCTTTCGTAATCTTCACTGGCGTCGATAACAGCAACATGCTTGCCGCTGTTAAGCAGTGTTTGCAGTTTCTGCGCCATTTTTTCGTTGGCAGGTTCTTTGGCACTGCCGCAGTGTACATATAAAATAACGTCGGCATCGTTAATATTTTGTGTCAGCGTGCCGCCTGTAAATTTAATTTTATCAAGCAGGGCGGCTTCGGCAGTAACTGCCATGTATGGCATAATGGCGGTGGCTGCGCTGCCGGTGGTATATTCAATATAAAATTTTGGCTTATAGTTATTAATCTGGCAAAAGCGGCGTGCCGTAAGCATTTGCGCTATTTCGTCCGCGCCGCAGGTGGTTGTACTGGCGCTGCTTAACCCTGCCCGGCGCATATAGGCTTCGGCGTGGGTGCGGTTGCGGTTGGGCAGGCCAAAGGGCTGGGCGTCATCCTGCCCTATTACAAGCGTATAATTTTTGGCGGCGCACAATGCTGCAAGCTGTTTGTTAAAACTGTCGTTAGTGCTGTACAGTACGTTATATTTTTGCAGTATTTCCTGCGGAATTTTATTTTTAATTTTTTCCAGCTGCGCTGTGGAATGGTAGTCGCCAAACTGTTCTACAATATCGCGCAGGGTGGAATAACGCATTAAGTGCCACTGGTACCAGGCGTCCGGCAGCAGGTTGTCGCTTACGAGCAGGCGCGGAATAATCGAAAAAACTGTAATATCTTCGCCGGAAGGCATAGCTTGCAGCAGTTTAAAAAAGTTCTGCTCGTCGTTAACGGTTCCCTGCGGCAGGCGTGAAGCAAGCCGCCCGCCGTGAATTAAAAGGTCGCCGGAAATAACAGCCGGGCATTTGCCTGCGTTATGGCTGAGCCATGAGGATAATTTTTCTCGGTTTGCCGGTGTGCGGTAGTTGTCAAGAAGTTCTTTTGGGGGTAAAATTACATCTATGGAAGCAAGCCTGCCCAAATCATGCGCTATTAACGTGCAGGGCGGACGGCTGTCAAGCGGCACAAGCAGCAGCTGTTCCTGCACCGGCAGGGGCGGCGGTGTGTAAGGCGTGCTTGGCGGCAGGCTGAAAAAATAAAAAATATAGCTGCACAGGGCGGCTAAAAAAAGCCATAAATATTTTTTCACGGTAAGCCTCCTTTGCAGCGTATAGTTACAAATATTATATTACAAGTACGGAGTTTTTAAAATGAGAATTATTACTGGCAGGGCCAAAGGGCTGAAGCTGACTACGCCCAAAAACTGGGATGTGCGCCCTACTGCCGACAGGGTGAAGGAATCGCTGTTTAATATTATCGGCAGCAAAATAATTGGTGCGCAGGTGCTGGATTTATTTGCCGGCACGGGCAACCTCGGGCTTGAAAGCTGGAGCCGCGGCGCGGAGAAAATTGTTTTTACCGATACAAGCAAGGAATCGCTGCGGCTGGTGGAAAGCAATATTGCCAAATGCCGGGCGCAGGAGGATACGGAAACAATTTGCGGAGATGCCTGCCAGCTGATAGGGCGGCTGCATAAAAAGGGCATGCGTTTTGATTTTGTTTTTGCCGACCCGCCTTATAACAAGGGGTTGGTGCAGAAGGTTATTGCCGCACTGGCAGAAAGCCCTCTTTTAAACGACGGCGGCTATTTAATTGCCGAACATTCGGCACATGACGAGCTGGGAACACTGCCGCCGCAGTTTGAACTTGTGCGCTGCGAAACTTACGGCGAAACAAAAATTAGCTTTATACGTTTTGCAAAAGTGTGAAAACATGTTACAATAGATAAAAGGTGCGGCAATTAAAGGAATATTACATTTTGTGTAGAATAAAGCTTTTAGAATATTGCCAAAATTTACCGTCTGCAAAGCAGATTTTAGGAGGTTAATAAAGTGCGCAGAGCAATTTGCCCGGGGAGTTTTGATCCGGTAACCAATGGCCATTTGGACATTTTTGAACGGGCAAGCCAGATGTTTGATGAGATTGTCATCAGTGTTTTTCACAATCCGGGAAAGGAAAAAGCAATGTTCAGCATGGAAGAACGTGTTGAAATGCTGCGTATGGCAACGGCGCATATCCCCAATGCCAGGGTTACCTGTTTTTCTGGTTTGCTGAATGAGTTTTGCAGGCAGGAAAAAGCTCCTTTTATTGTCAGGGGCCTGCGTGCATTTTCCGATTTTGAGTATGAATTTCAGCGTGCGCTGCTGATTAAAAAAATTGATAATAATCTGGAAACTGTTTTTATCATGACCAATGCCAATTATTCGTTTTTAAGCTCTTCCGGCGTGCGCGAACTGGCTACGTTTGGCGGCTGCATCCACGGTTTGGTGCCCGATAACGTTGAGGTGCGCATTAAGGAGCTGCTGGCGGAAAAACACTTGTTATAGAAAGAGGATGTTACGATGATAGACAAGAGTACCAGTGCTGCTTTAGACAGAATTTTTGATGAAATGTATAATCTTATTTCTGCGGCCAGCAGAATTCCGCTGACTGATAAAATCATTGTGGAAGAAAGCGATTTGGCTGAAATTCTTGATGATTTGAAGGAAGCCATTCCCCGTGAAGTAAAAAGTGCCGCCAAGCTTTTGGAAGAACAGAAAGCCATAATCAACAAGGCCCACGAAGATGCCGACAATATTGTTGTGCAGGCCAAAACCGAGGCGGAACGCATTGTGGAAATTGCCAAGGCGGAAGCAGAACGCCTTGTACGCCAGGAAGAAGTTGTGCAGCAGGCACAGGCTTTTGCCGAAGATATTAAAAATTCGGCCCTGCGCCATGAACAGGAAGTTAAGGAAGAAGCAGACGCTTATGCAGAGCGCGTAAAAATGGATGTGCTGCAATATGCCGATGATATGCTGGCATATTTAAGCGGCAATTTGCAGTCTGCCCTGCAGGGCCTGAACGATAACCGCAATTCCGTTAACGACGAACGCCGCAAACTTGCAGCGCCGCAGGAATATTACGGCGATGAAATTCAGGATGACGAAGAAGAAAAATAATCAGGCAAAAATTTAAGCCGTTTACCATTACGGGTAAGCGGCTTTGTTTTTTTATCAGGCCTGCTGAAAAGGCTGCGTTAAAAAATCGCTGTTATAGGTTTGGCAGTAGTTTTGGCTGCGGTTTTGCATTAATGCCAGCAGGTTGGCGGCGTTAATATCCGTTTGCAGCTGGCGTATAATAAGTTCGTCTTTTTCGTCATCGCCGGTGAGGCAGTTTTTAAAATTGCGTCCTATTTTGGTAATAACCGGCAGCGAGGCCGTTTTGCGCATTTGTGCAAGCATACTGCGCCCGCGGCTGTTAAAAGCCAGCACGCGCAGGTATTGCGGTTTGGCTTCGGTAAAAATGGTTTTGTCATTGCCAAGCAAAAGCTGCATTAACAGGCGGCGGATGCGCGATTTTGTATAGCGTTTGCTGCTTACGCTGCTTACAACGCTTTGCATATCCGGGCAGGCAGCAGCTGCTTTTAACCGGTGTTCAAGGCCTTCGGTGCATTCGCAGGCAGCGGCAATTTGCTGTTCCGTAAGCATGCAGAGCTTGTATAAAACAAGCGCGTCGAGTTTTGCTGTATTCCAGCCAAGCAAATTTAAAGAATGGAGCGTTTCCAGTAGTTTGTGGCTGCATTCCGGGATTTGGATTAAAATTCTGCCGGAAAACCCTGCGGCGGCGTATTCCGTGCGTATGCCGCTGGCACTGGCGTATTCCGCACTTATATCGCTGCTGTTGTAGCTTGCACCGCAGCGGCGTATAACAAGCGGCATAATTTGCGGTGCGTATTTTTGCAGGCAGCGGCAGTATTCCAGCGCCAAAATATCGTTTGCTTCCGCCGCGGCAAAAGTAAAGCCTGCATTTTGCAAAAGTGTGGACTGGGCGGCGGCGTAAGATGAGCCGCTTTTTATAATGGCGCGCAGTTCTTCCTGATGAGTGTTGATGTAGTGGGCGGCAGCTGCAAGCGTTTGTGTTTCCGCGGTTTCCGCGCCGAAAGCGAGGTAACCCGTAATTCCTGTCGCTGCTAAAAGCTGCACTGCGCCTGCAGCAAAAAATTCCGCGCTGCGGCACGAAAATACGGCAGGCAGTTCCAGTACAAGGTCTGCGCCGTTTTGTACGGCCATCTGCGCCCGCGCCCATTTATTGCAGAAGGCAGGTTCGCCGCGCTGCACAACGCTGCCGCTCATAACGGCAATAACGGGCAAATCGCCTCCGGCAAGGCGGCGCGCTTCGCTAAGATGCAGCAAATGCCCGTTGTGGAAGGGATTGTATTCGGCTATAACGCCGATAGATTTTTTCATAGGTTCACCTCAGAAAGTTTTACTGGCGGTTAAATGTCAAATAGTGTATACTAATAGTATATTAAAATTTACCCGGAAGTGCAAAACTAATTTTAGGGGTGAATACTGTGATTGTTTTTGTTGTTAATTGCGGCAGTTCTTCAATTAAATACCAGCTTATAAATATGAACGGCGAAAAAGTGCTGGCTAAAGGCTTGATTGAGCGTATCGGCATGGACGGTTCTGTTTTAAAGCATACTCCGGAAGGAAAATACACGGTTGATATCAACATCGACGTGCCCGACCACAACTTTGGCATAAAGCTGGCGGTGGACGCACTGGTAAATCCCGATTACGGCGTTATTAAAAGCATGAACGAAATTGACGCTGTCGGGCACCGCGTCGTTCACGGCGGCGAACGCTTTTCCGATTCCGTGCTTGTAACGCCGGATGTGCTTGAAGGCATTGCTGCCTGCGCCGAGCTTGCGCCGCTGCACAACCCGCCCAACTTAAACGGCGTTAAGGCTTGCATGGCGTTAATGCCGCAGGTGCCGCAGGTTGTTGTTTTCGATACGGCGTTTCACCAGACCATGCCGGAAAAAGCCTATTTATACGGTCTGCCTTATGAACTGTATGTAAAATACGGCGTGCGCCGTTACGGTTTCCACGGCACTTCGCATAAATATGTGGCTCAGGAAGCCGCCAGAATGATGGGCGGAGAAGTTTCGGATTACCGCATTATTACCTGCCATCTGGGCAACGGCTCCAGCGTGGCGGCTGTTAAATACGGCAAATCCATTGATACCAGCATGGGCTATACCCCGCTGGACGGACTTGTTATGGGCACGCGCTCCGGCGAGATTGACCCGGCGATTATTCCCTTTTTAATTGTTAAAGAAAATATGGATGCCGAGCAGATTGACGAATATCTTAACCGCCGCAGCGGCGTTTTGGGCATCAGCGGGCTTTCCAGCGATTTCAGGGATTTGGAAAGCGCGGCGCACCGCGGCGATGAACGCAGCCAGCTGGCGATTGACGTTTTTGCTTACCGCGTAAAAAAATATATCGGCGCTTATACGGCGGCGATGGGCGGCGTGGACGCCATTGTGTTTACGGCGGGTCTGGGCGAGAATTCTTCTTCCATGCGCGAGAAAATCTGCGAAGGGCTGGAGTATCTCGGTACCGGCATCGACCTAGTGAAAAACAAGGCGCGCGGAAGGAACCAGGAAATTAATGTTGACGGCGCAAAGGTAAAAATTTTTGCAATTCCTACCAACGAGGAGCTTGTAATTGCGCGCGACACTGTAAATATCTGCCGCCGCATTATAAAATTGTAAGCCTGCGGGCGATAACTATTACTTGACAAAGCAGCTTCACATAGCTATAATTGATACGATTGGTGAAATATGATAAGAATAAATGTCGCAGAAATCAAAAAAAGACTTGTCGGAAGCAAAGAATTTTCGTATGAACTGACGCCTGACGAGCTTGGAATTACAGAAGCCGATTTAAAAATTACCGCGCCTGTTGTTTTAAAAGGCATGGTTGAAAATGCTGGCGATGTAATTTTGCTCAAGGCCGAAGCAGCAACGGAAATTGAACGCACCTGCGGACGCTGCCTTAAGGTTTATACCGAAAAGCTGAACGCCCAGGTTGTTGAAAAATTTTATCCGGCAGGCGCAGAAAACATTGAAAATGATGCTTTTATCTATGAATCAGATCTGCTTGATATAACAGAGCCTGTTCGAGAGAGCCTCCTTTTGGCAGTTCCTTTGCAAGCACTTTGCAGGGAAGATTGCCGTGGGCTGTGTCCGGTCTGCGGGGCTGACAGAAATGAAGGCGACTGCGGCTGTGATACAACTTCGGTTGATCCCAGACTGGCGGCATTAAAGCAATTCATCAAAAATTAAATTTTGCCTTACAGCTTGAGGAGGTGTACCAACAATGGCAGTACCAAAAAGAAAAATGTCTAAAGCGCGCCGTGATTCCCGCCGTGCAAACTGGAAGCTTACCGCTCCCGGCTTAGTTGAATGCCCGCAATGTCACGAAATGAAAATGCCGCACCGTGTTTGCCCCGAATGTGGTTACTACAATGGTAAACAGGTTGTAGCAAAAGACGCTGAGTAAAAAATACCCCTTAAGCCTTTGGCTTAGGGGTTTTTGCTTTTAACGGAATATTTGTTAAAGAGGCTTTGCGGCCTCTTTTTATTTTGCCGTTTTAAGGATGAAAAGCAGGCAAAAAAATTTTGCTTGCTTTTTTTTATTTGTACTATTATAATAAATCCAGATATTAGGAGTAGGTATTAAAATAAGGTGATGTTATGAATTCTGCTAAAAAAGTAATACGGCATGAGCGCTTGTTTAAAATGCTGCAAAGAAACCCTTTTTTAACGGATGAGCAGCTTGCTAAAAATCTGGCGGTCAGCATTCAGACTATCCGTTTGGACAGGCTAAGCCTTAACATCCCGGAACTGCGCGAGCGCACGCGCCAGATGGCCGAAAACGCGCAGGTAAAGCTGAAAGCCATTGATAAAAAAGATATTGTCGGTGACCTTATTGACCTGGAACTTAATCATTCCGGCATTTCCATGCTGAAAATAACTCCTGATATGGTATTGGAAAAAACAGGCGTGGCAAGAGGCTATTACATGTTTGCCATGGCAAATACCCTGGCGCTGGCAGTTGTTGATGCCGAAGCGGCCCTTACCGGTGTGGGCAATGTTAAGTATAAAGTGCCCGTATACGCAGGGGCTACGCTGGTGGCAAAGGCAGAGGTTATCCGCAGGGAGCTTAATAAATATATAATTTGGGTTAAAATAAGAAATAATAATGAGGAAGTATTCCGGGCAAAATTTATAATTGTACCCTGCCCGGACGAAAGGACGACACAGGCATATGAAAATCGCGCTTGATGTAATGGGAACGGACTATGGCCCGAAAGAACTTGTGCTTGGAGCGGTACAGGCTGTAAAAGAATTTAACTGTGAAATTGTGCTGGTAGGTGACCCGGAAACTATCGAGAACCTGCTGCGCGAATACAAAGCCGATACGGACAGCAGGCTCAGCATTTGTCCGGCAACGGAGGTTGTAAGAATGGACGAGCATCCTTCCATTGCCGTAAAAACGAAGAAAAATTCTTCTATTGTTGTGGCAACCCGCCTTTTGCGCGAGAAAAAATGCGATGCGCTGGTATCGTCCGGCAGTACCGGTGCTGCTGTTGCGGCTGCGCTGTTTTACCTGGGGCGAATTAAAGGCATTGAGCGCCCGGCTATTGCAACGCCGATTCCGAACCTTACCGGCACTACGGTGCTTTTGGACAGCGGCGCCAAAGTTGATGCCAAACCGGAACACATGGTGCAGAGCGCACTGATGGGCAGCGTTTATTCGGAGCTGATGTTTGGTGTTGATAAACCCCGTGTAGGGCTTTTGAATATCGGCGAAGAAGAAACAAAGGGCAACGAGCAGGCTCTGGCAACGTACCCGCTGCTGAAAGAAGAACAGCATATTAACTTTATCGGCAACGTTGAAGGCCGCGATATTAATAAAGGCACCGTTGATGTTGTTGTATGCGACGGCTTTGTGGGCAATGTTGTTTTAAAGTTTGCAGAAGGGCTTGCAAGTGCTATAATGGTAGTAATAAAAGACGCCATTTCCAAAGGCGGCTTAATGGCAAAGCTCGGCGGGCTTTTGCTTCTGCCGACAATGAAAGCCTTAAAAAAACGTGCTGACGTTACGGAATACGGCGGCGCGCTGCTTTTGGGCGTTAAGGCACCGTTTATCATCTGCCACGGCAACAGCAAGGCGAAATCCATTACCAGTGCGGTAAGGGTAGCCATTAACTTTGCCGAGCGTGACGTGGTAAAACATATTGCTGAAATTGTCATCAAAGACGAAGAAAAATAAAGAAACGAGGATAAATACATGACTAAAGCTGTAAAACAAGTTGGTATTCTGGGTGTAGGCAGCTATCTTCCAAGCAAGATTTTGACCAACCACGACCTTGAAAAAATGGTTGATACCAGCGATGAATGGATTGTGCAGCGCACGGGTATCAGAACCCGCCATATTGCGGCTCCCGAACAGGCTACAAGCGATATGGCCCTTATCGCCGCAAGGCGTGCACTGGAAGATGCCGGTGTTGCCCCTGCCGACCTTGACCTTATTATTGTTGCAACTGCTACGCCTGATTACGGCGTATATCCTTCCACCGCCTGCCTTGTGCAGGACAGACTGTGGGCAACGCACGCAGCTGCGTTTGACCTTTCCGCAGGCTGCACTGGCTTTGTTTACGGTGTAAGCGTTGCTGCACAGATGATTGCCAGCGGCGTTTATAAAAAAGCCCTTGTAATCGGTGCGGAAACACTTTCCCGTATTTTGAACTGGGAAGACCGCAACACCTGCGTACTGTTTGGCGACGGCGCAGGCGCAGCCGTACTTGGCGAAGTTGAAGAAGGCTACGGCATTTTGGGCCTTGACCTTGGCAGTGACGGTGCAGGCAGCATTCACCTTATGCAGCCCGCAGGCGGCAGCAGAAAACCTGCCAGCCACGAAACCGTTGACGCCAAAGAACATACCGTACATATGAACGGCAACGAAGTATTTAAGTTCGCCGTAAAAATTATGGGCAAAACGGCTAAAAAATCCCTCGAACAGGCCGGCCTGACCAATGAAGATATTGATATGCTGGTACCGCACCAGGCCAATATCCGTATCATTCAGTCCGCAGCCAAGCATTTTAAAATGCCGATGGATAAAGTTTGGGTAAATATTGATAAATACAGTAATACTTCCGCAGCATGCATTCCTATCGCTCTTACGGAAATGCAGGACCAGCATGCCATGAAAAAAGGCGACAACCTGCTGCTTGTTGCTTTCGGCGCAGGCCTTACCTGGGGCAGTATTGTTCTTAAATGGTGTAAATAATTGGCGAAAGAGAGGCTATGTTAATGAGTAAAGTAGCATTTATTTTCCCCGGCCAGGGCTCCCAGAGCGTTGGCATGTGCAAAGATTTGTACGAAAACTATGCCTGCGCACGCAGGACTTTTGAAGAAGCTGACGAAGCACTCGGTTTTTCCATCAGCAAACTGTGCTTTGAAGGCCCGGAAGACCAGCTGCGCCTTACTTTTAATACCCAGCCGGCAATTTTAACTGCCAGCGTTGCCTGTGCAAGAGTTCTTGCCGAAAACGGCGTAACCTGCGAAATTGCAGCAGGCCACAGCCTGGGTGAATATTCCGCACTGGTGCAGGCAGAAGCACTTGATTTTGCAGATGCCGTACGCATTGTACGCAAAAGAGGCCAGTTCATGCAGGAAGCAGTTCCTGTAGGCGAAGGCAGCATGGCTGCCGTACTTGGCATGGACAGCGATAAAATTGTTGAAATCTGCCGCAGCGTGGAAGCTGAATGCGGCGAAGCAGTACAGGCAGTAAACTTTAACTGCCCCGGCCAGGTTGTAATTGCCGGTGCCGTTGGCGCAGTAGACAAGGCTCTTGTTGCTTTGAAAGAAGCCGGTGCAAAACGCGCAGTTCTTCTGCCGGTAAGCGCTCCTTTCCACAGCACTCTGCTCCAGCCTGCTTCCGACCGTCTGGCAGAAGTATTTAAAACCATTACTTTCCACGATGCTAAAATCCCCGTTATGGCAAACGTTAACGCCGAAGAAGTAACCAGAGCAGAGGTTATTAAAGAATCCTTAATCCGTCAGGCTGCTATGCCTGTGCTTTGGGAAACCGGCGTAAGAAAAATGATTGCCGGCGGCGTGGATACTTTTGTTGAAGTTGGCCCGGGCAAAGTTCTGTGCGGCTTTAACAAGAAAATTGACAAATCCGTAACTTCCCTTAACGTAGAAGATGAAGCAAGCCTTGCAAAAACACTTGCTTATTTCCAGGAGGTCCGTTAAAATGCTGTTAGAAGGCAAAGTAGCTTTAGTTACCGGGGCATCCCGCGGCATTGGCAAAGCAATTGCGCTTTTGCTTGCCGAAAACGGCGCAGACGTAGCCGTTAATTTTGCAGGCAGCACCGCTGCTGCTGAAGCAGTTGCTGCTGAAATTGAAAAAATGGGCAGAAAAGCCATTCTCGTGCAGGGCGACGTTTCCCAAACCGAAGTTTGCGCTGAAATGGTAGATAAAGTGGTTAAAGAACTCGGCCATATTGATATTCTCGTTAATAATGCCGGCATTACCCGCGATACCCTGCTTCTGCGCATGAAAGAAGAAGATTGGGACGCTGTTCTCAATACCAACCTTAAAGGTGTGTTCAACTGCACCAAAGCAGCTGTAAAATATATGGCAAAACAGCGCAGCGGCGCAATTGTAAATATCAGCTCCGTTGTTGCTTTAATGGGCAATGCAGGCCAGGCCAACTATGCCGCTGCCAAAGCAGGCATTCTGGGCTTTACCCGCAGCGTTGCCAAAGAAATGGCTGCCCGCGGCATCAGGGTTAACGCTGTTACCCCCGGCTTTATCAAAACCGATATGACCAGCGTTCTTTCCGAAAAAGTTGTTGCTGCCATGGAAGCTTCCATTCCGCTTGCCCGCCTGGGTGAGCCTGAGGATATTGCCAAAGCGGTACTGTTCCTTGTGAGCGATAATGCCGCTTATATAACCGGCCAGACTTTACATGTCGACGGCGGTATGGTAATGTAATAATGTATTATCAAACTACCTTGGAAGGAGGTGAATCGTAATGAGCACTTTCGACAAAGTTAAAAACATCACCGTAGAACAGTTGAGTGTTGACCCGGAAGAAGTAAAAATGGAATCTTCCTTCATCGACGATTTGGGCGCTGACTCTCTTGACATCGTTGAATTAATCATGGCTTTCGAAGAGGAATTCGGCGTTGAAATTCCTGACGAAAAAGCAGAAAAAATCCGCACTGTTGCGGACGCAGTTAAAATGTTGGATGAAGAAAAATAATTTATCCGCAGTTTGGCGGGAGGCATTAAGCCTCCCTGCCAAGTTTTAAAAGTTGCATCTTAACCAGAAATGGGGGATATTTGTTGAAATTACCAGTGCTTAAAATAGGTGATAAAGTAGCTGAAGTGCCAATATTTCAGGGAGGCATGGCCATCAGGCTTTCGACTGCGCGCCTTGCAGGTGCTGTAGCAAGAGAAGGCGGCGTAGGCCTTGTAGCTGCGTCCGGCCTTGAGCTTGATGAACTGCGCCAGGAAATCCGCCTTGCGAGAAAACTGAGCGAAGGCAGAGGCATGATTGGCATTAACGCTATGGTGGCAGCACGCGCTTTTGCGGACCTTATTACAACAGCAGCTGAAGAGAAAGTTGATTTGCTTGTTGCCGGCGCCGGTTTTTCAAGAGATATTTTCGCCATCGGCCGCGCCTACAACGTAGCAGTTGTTCCTATTGTTTCTTCCGTAAAGCTGGCTAAAATTTCCGAAAAGCTCGGCGCTTCGGCAATTGTTGTTGAAGGTACGGAAGCAGGCGGCCATCTGGGCACGCAGGAATCTATCAAAACTATTCTGCCGGATATTATTAAAGCTGTAAAAATTCCGGTTATTGCCGCAGGCGGTGCTGTTTGCGGTGCTGATGTAGCCGAACTTCTGAAGCTTGGCGCCAGCGGCGTACAAATGGGCAGCCGCTTCGCTGCCAGCGAAGAATCCAACGGTGCTCCTGCTCTGAAGGAATTTTATCTCAAAATGACTAAGGAAGATGTTGTGCAGATTGACAGCCCGGTTGGTTATAAGGGCCGCGCAATTTTAAATCCGTTTGCACAAAAAGTTCTTGACGGCAATCCGCCGCGTCCTACAACCTGCGACGCCTGCCTCAAGCATTGCTCGCGCAGCTTCTGCATTATCAGAGCTTTAACGCGTGCTCAGCAGGGCGATGTAGAAACCGGTCTTGTTTTCACCGGTGCAAATATGTGGAAGATTAAGGAAATTCTGCCTGTTAAAGAAATTTTCAGAAGGCTGAAAGAAGATATAGAAAAAATTTAAATTTGAGGTGATTTGTTTTGAAGAGAAGAGTTGTTATAACCGGTGTAGGTGCTATTACCCCTATCGGTATCGGCAAAGATGAATTTTGGAACAATCTGGTTGCAGGTAAATCCGGCGTAGGCCCGATTACCCAGTTTGATGCCAGTGAATACGGCACAAGAATTGCCGGTGAAGTAAAGGATTTTGATTTTTCCAAATACGGCGATAAAAAAGAAGGCAAACGCATGGACCGCGTTACCCAGTTTGCGGTTGCTGCAGCAAAAATGGCTGTTGAAGATGCCAAACTTGACCTTGAAAGCATCGACCCTGTAAGAGCAGGCGTTTGCGTAGGCAGCGGCATTGGCGGCATGCATACCTATCTGGAACAGACCTTGAAATTTGTCGAAAAAGGCCCGTCCAAAATCAGCCCGTTCTTTATTCCTATGGAAATTCCGAATATGCCGGCAGGCCAGATTTCCATTGCTCTTGGCTTTAAAGGCCCCAACATGGCTATTGTAACCGCATGTGCAACCGGCACCCACTGTGTTGGCGAAGCTTTCAGAATCATTCAGTATGGCGATGCCGATATTATGATGGCAGGCGGCAGCGAAGCTGCTATTAACCCGTTGGCAGTAGCAGGCTTCGGCAACATGAAAGCTCTTTCTACCAATAACGAACACCCTGAAAAAGCATCCTGCCCGTTTGATAAAAAACGTGACGGCTTTGTTATGGGCGAAGGCGCAGGCGTGCTTGTTCTGGAAGAACTTGAACATGCACTTAAACGCGGCGCACATATCTATGCAGAAGTTGCAGGCTACGGCATGACTGCCGATGCTTACCATATTACTGCTCCGGACCCGAGCGGCGAAATGCCGGCTGTATGCATGGAACTTGCCATTAAAGATGCAGGCATCAGCCCGGATGAAGTTGATTATATCAACGCTCACGGCACTTCTACCCACAGAAATGACCTGAACGAAACTCTGGCAGCCAAGAAAATTTTTGGCGACCATGCTTATAAAATGATGATCAGCTCCAACAAATCCATGACCGGCCACCTCCTTGGTGCAGCAGGCGGCGTTGAAGCCATTGCAACCGCTTTAACCATTGATAACGGCGTTGTTCCGCCTACTATCAACTACGAAGACCCCGACCTTGAAGAAGGCCTTGACCTTGACTATGTGCCTAATGTTGCCCGCAAAGCAGAAGTAAGAGCTGCACTTTCCAATAACTTCGGCTTTGGCGGCCACAATGCATGCATTCTTCTTAAAAAATACAAGGCATAAGCACAGAAACGGTGATTGCTATGCAAAGTAAGCGTAAGGAAGAGCTGCTTGAGTTTTGCAGGCAGCTTGGAATTACCATGAATAATTTAGATATTTTGAATACGGCGCTGACACATACTTCCTATGCCCATGAGGCTAAAGAGCAGCCGCGCCCGGAGCACAATGAACGCATTGAATTTTTGGGCGATTCTGTTTTAAGTATTATCGTCAGCACCTATATGTACAAAAACTTTCCAAAACTTAATGAGGGTGAACTTACCAAGCTGCGTGCCCACATTGTTTGTGAAACTTCACTGGCACAGTATGCGCATAAAATTTCTCTCGGCAAGTACCTGCGCCTCGGCAAAGGTGAAGACCTTTCTGGCGGACGCAACAGGGCTTCTATCCTGGCAGATGCTTTTGAGTCGGTTTTGGGTGCATACTATATCGACCAGGGGCTTGCCTCCGCAGAAAAATTTTTGCTGGGGCTGATGAAGCAGGAACTTGATTTTATTTGCGAACACGGAATTTATTCCGATTACAAAACACGTTTGCAGGAAGTAGTTCAAAAAGACGGCGATGTGGAAATTACCTATGAACTGATTGATTCCAGCGGGCCGGAGCACAACAAGTCGTTTACGACTGTTGTTTCGGTTGCAGGCAGGGTTATCGGCAAAGGTATAGGGCACAGCAAAAAAGAAGCTGAGCAGCACGCTGCAAAAAGTGCTTTGGAAAAACTTAAAAAATAAAGTAAAACGGTTTTGGGCTGAATACCTGAAACCGTTTTTTGTATGCCTTAATTAAATTGTGCTTAATGCGCCGGGCCGAAAAGGTTTAAAATTATAACGCCTGCCACAATAAGAGCAATGGCAAAATAGCCTGCCGGGGAAAGCGCTTCATTAAAAAGAAAAACTGAAATCAGCGTTGCCGCTACAATGCCTATGGCGCACCATATTGCATACGCAATGCTTAAATGCAGGTATAAAAGCGATTTGGAAAATAAATAAAAGCATAACCCGTAAGCGGCAAGCGTTGCAAGCGACGGGTACAGTTTGGTAAATCCTTCGGAATATTTAAGGCAGGTTGTGCCGATAAGTTCAAGGCTTATTGCCAAAGCCAGATATAAATACCCCATAAAAATTCATCCTTTATATTATTTTGCACCTGCTATTCTAACATATATAAACGGGGCTTGCAATTGCCGTATTGACGATGCGGCGGCAGCAGAATATAATGCAGGTAAGAATACAATGAAAGGTAAAGTTATGAGCATTATTCCAATTTTTATTCCGCACGCGGGCTGCCCGCATCAGTGCGTTTTTTGCAACCAGAAGAAAATCAGCGGGCAAAAAACGGCATCGGCAGAGGCAGTGCGGCAGCAGATAGAAAAATATTTACAATGGATTAAACCGGGCAAAGAAAACGAAGCTGCTTTTTACGGCGGTTCTTTTACCGGCCTTGATATGGAATTGCAGGAAGAACTGTTTAAGCCGGTTGATAAACTTTTGCAGGAAGGAATCATTGGCAGCGTGCGCTTATCGACGCGGCCGGATTATATAGATGAAGAAAGGCTGGCTCTTTTAAAAAAGCATAATGTAAGCACGGTGGAACTGGGAGTACAATCTTTGGATGACAGAGTTTTGGAGCTGGCGGGGCGCGGACATAATGCGGCAAGCGTTGTAAAGGCCGTTGAACTTTTGCGCGCACATGGTTTTAAAACAGGCTTGCAGCTGATGTGCGGCATGCCCGGGCAGACGGCGGCAAGTTTTATGGATACCGTTGCGGAAAGCATTGCCTTAAAACCGGATATGGTAAGGCTTTACCCGCTTTTGGTAATTAAAGATACACCGCTTGAAGAAACGTACCGCAGCGGAAAGTTTACGCCGCTTGGCGTGGAAGCCGCCGCAGAGCTTTGTGCAGCAGCCTTGCAGAAATTTACCGGTAACGGCATTAATGTTATCCGCATCGGTTTACAGCCGGATGACGAATTGTGCAGCCCCGGAAATATTGTGGCAGGACCTTTTCATCCCGCTTTTGGCGAGATAGTGAAAAGTATGGCGGTTAGAAACGAACTTACGCCGCAAATTATGGCGCTGGTTAATGCATGCAGGAGCAAAATAAAAATTTATGTGCCGCAGAATATGGAATCGAAACTGCGCGGGCAGCATAACAGTAATATTAAGTACTGGCAAAAGATGGGCGCCTGTATTGAAATTATAAAAACTAAAAACGCTTCCATATATTTGGAGGGTGAAAATAATGAGTGATATTTGCAAATGCTTTGCGCCGGTAGAAAATGCCGGTTGTACAATTTTAATATTAGGCTCAATGCCGGGTGAACGCTCACTGGAGCTGCAGCAGTATTACGGGCATAAAAATAACCGTTTTTGGCGTTTAATGGCAGAAATTTTTAATAATGGCGAAATGCTTGATGATTATGAGGAGCGCAAGGCCTTGCTGCTGCGCAGCAATGTTGCCCTGTGGGATGTTCTGGCGTTCTGCCGCCGTGAAGGAAGTCTCGATTCGGCAATACGCGATGAGGAATATAATGATTTGGCCGGGTTTATTGTACGACACCCTAAAATAAGGCGTATTTGCTGCAACGGCGGTAAAGCCTATGCTGCGTTGAAAAAATATTGCCGTACAAACAGCATAAACGGCGTGGAAATTTTGGCGATGCCTTCAACAAGCCCGGCAAATGCCAGATGTAATTTTGAAAAATTAAAAAATATTTGGGCACCTGCCCTTTTAAATTGACCTGAAATTTAAGAAAATTTAAAGTTTTTTATTTAAGCCAGTATTTATGCGGGTTTACAGGCATTGAATACGAAGAATATGCAAAAATATATGCAAATTAAACAGATATGTCTTTTATAAAGCATAAATGAATAACGGCTATATCATAATAAGTTGTAAGAATAAAAGAGCCAGCTACAATGCTTTTATAGTATTATAGCTGGCTACATTATTATATTTATAACCGTTAAATATTGTTATGTTCAATAATAGCGGCTTCGTTGTCGTAAATACGGCTTTAGTCATTGAATGGGAACGGGCTTACTAACTGGCTTCGAGCGCATTTAATTAAGTTCATTGGTTGGTTTTAGAGAATTAAGCACGAAAACTGAAAAATTTATCGTGGGAACTATTTAAAACCGCTTAAAACTTTACACTTTTACGATTTTATAGTAATATTGTAGTAGATATTTACAGTAAGAGCTTACGCTATTTGTTTATACGGATTAGTAAGTACAGCCCCTAACCGATATTTAGATATGCCGTATTCTTTAGACTTATTTATCGGGACGAGGAACGGAGCTATGGACATATCATTAAGAGTTTTTAAGTTCGTATCGAAAGTCTTTGTAGTATACGTACTTCCTTTTCGAGCCGTATTTACAGAATGTTTGTCTTGTAAATACTTCTGAAACCTAATCAGCTTATTGGCTTGGCGGACTGGAAGTTCGGAACGTATTCTTTTATTAGCCGCCGTGCCTTTATAGAAATCGCCAGTAGGCAGAAGAAGCAACCAATAGTTTAGAAGTATAGACTGGGCGAAATCGTGCTGGAGTAACTCACGGTTAGTAAAACCGTATTTATTCTTTAAACTCTTTACTAAACGAGCTTTCAGAAAGCGTACTTCGTAACGGAGAATACCTTTAGCATAATCGAGGTCGGGACGATTCTTCGCTAAACATTCTTTATGCTTATCGTAGATAGAAACGGCAAGACTCTGATTTTTAAGATATACAGAATCGTATTTAAAGCGAGTACGCTTCTTTAATCTGTTCTTCTCTATAACAGAACCATTGAATTGATGAAGATAGAGGCTTACTAAATTTTCGGGGACTTTAAGATTGAACGAGTAATCTATTCTCCATATCGAAGCGTTATTAAAATCCCGAAGAAGCTCTAATTCGTCCCACGGACAGGAATTAAAGAACAGATTCATTATTAAGGTGCAATAAGTATTGACGAGTGAAGATACTTCTTCTTCGTTGCCGCTGAATAGCTGATACGGTATCGGGAACTTATCATTTATGAAATCTTCGAAGCTAATCTCAACGAAGTCGATTAGATGAAACTTTATGATAAGATAGATTGAGCCAGTCTTTTTAGAGAAGCAGAACCTTATATATTCTAACTTGAATTGATTCTTATAAGATTCAAATAGTGCCCTAATCTTCCTGTCAATACCCGAATACGTGGGCGAAGAAGATGTTCGGAACTTATATGCGATATAAGACAAGGCTTCATCTTCGCTAATGCCTATTTTATCTTGCAGTAAGCTCATACATTGTAGCGGAGTAAGTTTTGTTGCGAGAGTCATTGTATCAATCATTATTTTTCAACGTATTTTTCCTTTCTGTATAGTACGATAATTTAATGTATAGAAAATAATTATTTAAGTAAGGGAAGGGAAAGAAAGCTAATAATTGTACAGTTTTCGATAACGCTCCGAAGGCGCATGAGCACTGGCTCAAGACCTTCTTTGCTATCGCTGAACTTACGCAATTATGTAGCTTATCTTTAGTAGGAAATTCGTGCTAATTTTTGATTAATTTTAATTCTCAATCTTCGATATAATATTCTTGGCGTAATCGAAGCCCTTTAAGATAATCAAAAAGTCTTGCACTAATAATCTTGTCATCTTTTCGGGAGAGATGAACAGAAGCCGTGCCGAAGTATCGAACTTATCTTCATAATCAGTAATCGTAATATCGGCGGGCGTGAAATTACGGTATCTGTAAAAGATTCGGACGATATTTTGAGTAGGCATAATCAATGGAAACTTATCGCCACGGCTAAAGACGAAATACTGGGAGTTTGTAAACTCTGGCGGAAAAACATAATAGCGAGTATCGTTATTGACGGTGTAGGAGAACCCTATACCGTTTTTTTCTTGCCCGAATAATTCCTTAACTTTAAAACATATATCGTCTTTATCGGAAGAACGGCATTTAAGCTGAAAATTGATGTTTCCGCCGCTGAAATTATCATCGGCTTTAACGTCTATCTGCTGGAAGATATCGGCATAGCTATTTAAAGGAACGGAACGGATATTACTAACGGAGCTTCCGAAGCGGTCAGATATAGCTTGAATCTGTTTAGTCTTACGGTGTTCCGACAAGGAAAATTTAATATCGTTTACCATAATCAGACCCTAACAGTTATACGGACTCTTTTATTATTAAGATAAAACTTATTCTTGCGAATCCGTAATTCATCTCCGTTTTTTAATCTCGCCCTACCCGTACATAGTATGGACTTACGCCAACCACGGATATAGTAGTAATCGCACAGCTTTTCAAGCGTGGACTTCGGAACGTGACAGCCGCCGCTCTCAATATCCATAAGGACGAGTATATCAATACCGGTATTGGAGCTTACTTCCTTATAAGTACCGAAGCGATACTTTAATCGGAAATATGCAAAGGTATGAGCTATCGTAGAACTGATATACATATTAGCTGACCGCCTTAATGTAATCCGCAACGGATAATCCGAAGTAATCGGCGAGCTTAATTAAACTCTGATAGCGGGGAAGCGTATAGCCGTTCTCAATCTCGTATATAGCCTTTCGGGTAAGACCCGTAGCACGGGCTATATCTATAATTTTTACGCCGTTCTCTTTTCTGTATTCTTTGATTCTTGTAAGTTTATTATTCATATTTAATGAATCCTTTCTAAAGTATTTTCATAGGTATAATTACCGTAGAAAATAACTATAAAGTAACATTAGATATGAGGATAGGAACGAGAACCAAAGAAGTTGCATTACACGATTAAACCAATGGAATCACGACCTTTCGTTAGAAAACAAAAATACCGTTCTAATCAGAATATGAAGATACAGATACTCTTATACAAAGTATCCCTAAATTCTAATTCTGATTAAAACGGTATTAGCGTTTTATTATGGTATGGTAAAGATATTAAATTTTCCGTAAGCATAATATCACAAGAAAGTCAAAAAGTCAATATAGGAATTTAAAAATTATAAAATTTGCGGGCGGGAACTATATTGATTTATGAATCATTCGATGAATAATTCAGCCCCCCGTATAGCGACTTTAGCCTTCGGCATACGTATTGCCTTCGGCGTTTAATGGATTTATTTTATTCGTAGTTTAATATATCGTCGATGTTTATTTTATGAAGGTGCGTTTCCTCGCTATGCTCGGAAACCGATAAATTTATCTTCGAGAACGACTCTCGATAAATATTATCGAATAAAGAATTGTAAAAGAAAGAGGAAAGCCCTCGAAGCCTAACGGACTTCTCGGTGCTTTTATTGAACCGCTTCGCTAATTCTGTTTACGAAGTTTAAAATACGAATTTTACATAACTGATTTTATCCGTCCGCTTCGCACGTTGCAAACAACGTCCGATAAAATCGAGTTATGCAAAATTCTTAATATACAGTAGTACAGCCCCTCGAAACTAACAGACAATTCAAGGATATATAAACGGCTTGCCGCCGTCCTTGACTTGTCTGTTTTTTGTTTCTTCGTGGCTGATTAAAAATGAAAGGAGTGAGTTCTCGAAGCCTAACGGACTTCTCGAACAGTAAAGAATTTGTTTTTTTAGCGTTTCAGCTTACCACGCCTCGCTGTAACTCCGTCAAGGGTAAAATGTACGCTTCGCGCCCTTGACTTCGTTGCTCGGCGTGGTGCTTCGCCGCCGTAAAAAAACAAAACAATCAATCAGTAGATTAATGAAAGGGGTAGTTAATATGTTAAAAATTTTCTTAACCAATCTCGGAAAGTATAACGAAGGTCTGTTGGTAGGTCGGTGGGTAGAACTTCCGTGCTATGACCTTGAAGCTGAACTCGAAGCTATCGGCGTAGGTGCTGTACCGTATGAAGAATACTTCATAACCGACTATGAAAGCGACTTCGGTATTGAAGTTGGCGAATACGATAACATTAATGAACTGAACGAACTTGCCGAAGAATTGGAAGCACTGGACGAGTGCGAGCAAGAAGCCGTGAAAGCCTACATTGAACTTGAAAGCAATGATGTAAGAGAAGCCATGAACGCCGTAAACAAAGGACGTTGCGCATTTTACTCAAACACGGACTTGGACACGCTGGCGGTAGAAGAAGTTGAAGCCTGGGACTTGCCCGATATAGCGTTAAGGTACTTCGATTGGGAAGCATACAAAAGGGATATGGAGCTGAACGGCTATACCGAAATCAACGGCGGCGTATTTTATAACTATAAGTAAACAATAGTTAATATGGGCGGTAGAAATATCGCCCACATAATAAAATTTAAGTATGGAAAGGAAGAATCTATTATGAAATCTGTACAATCAAAAAAGGCGAACTTAATATTAAATGCTGGCGACTTTTTAAGCCCTGTAATTGAATCGAAGTTAAAACGAGCCGCTTACAGTCATAAAGTAACTTTAATTGTAATAGCTACTGACAGCGGAATGGTTAAGGAAATATTAAAGCTCGAACCATACGGCATTGAAGAAAATAAAATTTTGAAAGCCATTGGAAAGAATGGAGATGTATATGTTTATACACATAATGACTGGCACGGATACACCGATAAATTAGCTCGGAAGTTGTATAAAAAGAATAATAAGCTCGTGGTATCGGTTGACGGTAAAATAATTGATGATGAAACAGAAAGTCGGTGCTTATAATGTTATGGTATATAGCTTTAGTATGGATATGCGCACAAATCGTTTGTAAGGCTTTTAAAAGAAAAAGAGATAAAACCATAAGGGCGAGAAAAGAAAAACGCCGTAGACGTGAATTTAAAGCATTGTATAGAGTAGGTTAATAAAAATATTGCCGTCAGCGTAAAAGTTGGCGGCATTTATTATAAAAGGAGTGATACAGATGTTAGTTAAAGCCGATAGATACGAAAAGAGAAGAAAAAGAATCGCCGCAAGACCGCATAAACATATAAGTTATTTAAGCGATGTTAATAAATTCGAGGTTAAATATCCGATAGGAAAGGATAAGGACGGAAAAAGAATGTATTTTTTGCCGATAAAAAGGTATGACGAAATCAAAGACGCATTAGAACGCAAGGACGAGATAGAAAGAATGATATTCGGAAGATTATTAAGAGATAAGAAAATTACTATGTCGGATATATTCAATAATGTAATCAAAATGAATGTATCGAGAACTGGCGGAACAATAAAGATATATAAGAATCTTAACGAAGCCTTTAATAACAGCGATAGCGTAGCCATAAAAGACTTATGGACAAATACGAATATAACGGATATTACAAGCGAAAAAATGGGCGAAGCCTTTAACGCTTTAGTTAAAGAAAAGAAATGGAAGAAATCGACCGCAAGAAATTATAAAACGGTACTTACAACGGCGACAAGAGCGGAAGAAACACGAAACTTTATTAGAGGAGTCGCATTTTTTACGGAGAATATAACCGACTTTAAATTGACGATAAAAGCTAAAACGGAATTAAACTCTAAAAATCATTATGATATGCAGGAACTACATAAAATATTAAAAGAGCTTGACGGAATCAAAGGAGAAGCTGGGCTTATTTTTAAAATTCAAATAGCTACTGGCGCAAGAATAGGAGAAATATGCGGGCTAATAGCTGATGATATAAAAGACGGAATTATTTATTTTAATAATCAGATTAGCTTAACGGATTCAAAAGAAAGAGTACCGCTAAAAACGGGCGATATTAGATTCACGCCTATTCCTAAAAGTATTGAAGAAGATATTCAAAAGAGAATTAAAGACCTTAATATTAGCGGAGAAGATTTTTTATTCAAATCGAGGTGGAGAAACGCCCAAAGATTAAGACTAATAGATATATTCACCAAATGCGGAATTAAGATAATAGAAGGGAGAAGCACGCACGGATTCAGAAGAAGTCTGACAACCTTTGTTAAAGGCTCTATGCTTGAACGTGGCGTTATTAGCGATAGCATAAACTTTGAAAGATATATCGGGCATAAAGTGGAAGGCATACCCGAAATGTATAATAAGAGCTACAAAGAAAAAGTCAGCAAGGAACGCTTTAAACTGATAATCGAACAGTATTTAAACGCTATAAGGAAAGGGGACGAAGTATTCAGAATTGATTATGAAGATATAGAAAATAAACTGTATAATAAAACGAATGAGCCCCCAAAAATGCTTCCCCAAATCTTCGTTAATAATGTTTTAAAATTAGCGGAAGAATACGGCGTGAAAATGTAAGCAAAAAGATATGCAAATTTTACAGATATGTCAGCACTTTTTAACGATTTACAAAGATAAAGAGCCAGTGTTTATGCGGCTCTAAAATTAAAAAATATTTGGGCGCCAGCCCTTCTGAATTGACCTGAAATTTAAGAAAATTTAAAGTTTTTTATTTGTTTTTTGCTTTTACCGCTTAAAATTTTTGCGGCGGAATTGTGAAAAAAGGCGTAAAACAGACATTTTTATGTGTAAAGAATATAACAAAAACGCCATTTGAAACACAAGGCGACGTGTAAAGAAAGAAGCCCATAAAATGGGCGCTGAGGCCTGCAAAAAAAGTTGCAAAAAATATTGACAAGCCTTTTTTGTAATGGTACAATATATCAGTATCACGGAACAGTTATGCCCTTTTTCAGGAGGAACAGCCAGATGCTGAAGCAATTAACAGAAGCAACTAAACATGTCGTTGGTGTTAAACAAACGGCAAAAGCGGTTGAAAAGGGAACGGCAAAGCTGGTGTTTATCGCAGCCGATGCCGATATCCGCATAAGCCGCCCGCTTTTGGAAAGTTGCGAAGCCGCCGGTGTAAAAGTAATAACCGCGGATTCTATGCACGAACTTGGCAAAGCATGCGGCATTCACGTTGGGGCTGCTGCCGCCGCGGTGCTTAAAGACTGATAGGGACTTCCGCCAGTCGGGAGTTTTTATAATCATTCAAATCTAATTATTCGGGAAGGAGGTGCCGATATGCCTACAATTAACCAATTAGTCCGCAAAGGCAGACAGGTTGCAATTGAAAAATCCACCGCTCCGGCATTGAAAGAATGCCCGCAAAAACGCGGCGTTTGCACCAGGGTTTATACCACAACCCCTAAAAAACCTAACTCTGCTCTGCGTAAGGTTGCTCGTGTCCGTTTAACCAACGGCATCGAAGTTACCGCATATATTCCGGGTATCGGTCACAATCTGCAAGAACACAGCGTTGTTCTTATTAGAGGCGGAAGGGTAAAAGACCTTCCGGGCGTGCGTTACCATATCATTCGTGGTGCACTTGATACTGCTGGCGTTGCTAACCGCAGCCAGGGCCGTTCCAAATACGGCGCTAAACGTGCTAAAGCAAAAAAATAAGCAGTATTAACTGATTTCACGAAATGATTAAGGAGGGAAACACATGCCTAGAAAAGGCCCTGTTACTAAAAGAGACGTACTGCCGGATCCGGTGTATGGCTCCAAATTATTAACCAGATTCATCAACAAAATCATGCTTGATGGCAAAAAAGGCGTTGCAGAACGCATTGTATATGATGCTTTTGATCTTGTCCGCGCTAAAACCGGCAAAGATCCCCTTGAAGTATTTGATGCGGCTATGAAAAACGTTATGCCGCTCCTCGAAGTACGTGCCCGCCGCGTAGGTGGCGCAAACTACCAGGTTCCGGTAGAAGTACGTGCTGACCGCAAAACCACTCTTGGTATCCGCTGGCTGGTAAACTACTCCCGCCTGCGTGGTGAAAGAACCATGTGCGAACGCGTTGCCGGCGAAATTATGGATGCCGCCAACGGTACCGGCGCTGCTGTTAAAAAACGCGAAGATACCCATAAGATGGCTGAAGCAAACAAAGCGTTTGCTCATTACCGCTGGTAATTTAACCAGAACCCTGATTTTTATTAGAGGGAGGACGAAAAAGTGGGCAGAGAATTTCCACTTGAGAAAACAAGAAATATCGGTATCATGGCTCACATCGATGCCGGTAAAACCACCACGACCGAACGTATTCTGTTCTATACCGGCCGCGTTCATAAAATCGGCGAAACCCATGAAGGCGCTGCTACCATGGACTGGATGGAACAGGAAAAAGAACGTGGTATTACCATTACTTCGGCTGCTACAACCTGCCACTGGAAAGGCCACCGTATCAACATCATTGATACCCCGGGCCACGTTGACTTCACTGTAGAAGTTGAACGTTCTCTGCGTGTCCTTGACGGCTCTGTTGCAGTTTTCTGTGCCAAAGGCGGCGTTGAACCTCAGTCTGAAACCGTATGGCGCCAGGCTGATAAATACAGCGTACCTCGTATGGCTTACGTAAACAAAATGGATATTACAGGCGCGAACTTCTATAACGTAGTTCAAATGATGAAAGACCGCCTCGGTGCTAATGCAGTACCTATCCAGCTTCCTATCGGCTATGAAGATACTTTCGAAGGCATGGTTGACCTTATTAAAATGAAAGCTATCGTTTATGGCGATAAACTCGGCAAAGACGAAGAATTCGTTGAAATTCCGGAAGATATGAAGGAAAAAGCCGAAGAATACCGTCAGGCTCTTATCGAAGCAGTTGCTGAAAGCGATGACGACCTGATGATGAAATATCTTGAAGGTGAAGAACTCACCGAAGAAGAAATCATGACAGGCATCCGCAAACAAACCATTGCCTGCAAAATGACTCCGGTTTGCTGTGGTTCTTCTTATAAAAACAAAGGCGTTCAGCCTTTGCTTGATGCAATTGTTGCATTCATGCCGGCTCCTACCGACATTCCTCACATCAAAGGCGTTAACCCGGAAACCGGTGAAGAAGATGAACGCCCGTCCAGTGATGAAGAACCGTTTGCAGCTCTCGCATTCAAAATCATGACTGACCCGTATGTAGGTAAACTCGCATTCTTCCGCGTATATTCCGGTACTCTTGAATCCGGTTCCTATGTATATAACTCCACTAAGGGCAAACGCGAACGTATCGGCCGTATCCTGCAAATGCATGCTAACCACCGTCAGGAAATCGAAAAGGTTTACGCAGGTGATATCGCAGCAGCAGTTGGCCTGAAAGATACTACTACCGGCGACACCCTCTGCGATGAAAAAGCTCCTATCATTCTCGAATCCATGGTATTCCCGGATCCTGTTATTTCCGTAGCAGTTGAACCGAAAACCAAGGCTGACCAGGAAAAAATGGGCATTGCTTTGCAGAAACTCGCTGAAGAAGACCCGACCTTCCGTGTACGTACCGACCCTGAAACCGCTCAGACCATTATCTCCGGCATGGGCGAGCTTCACCTCGATATTATCGTTGACCGTCTGCTCCGTGAATTTCACGTTGGCTGCAGCGTAGGTAACCCGCAGGTTGCTTACCGCGAAACCATCCGCAAATCTGTTAAGGCTGAAGGTAAATTCGTTCGTCAGTCCGGCGGTAAAGGCCAGTATGGTCACTGCTGGTTGGAACTCACTCCGCTGGAACCCGGCGAAGGCTTCAAATTCGACAACAAAGTTGTCGGCGGTGCTATTCCGAAAGAATACATCGGGCCTGTTGAAGCAGGTGTTAAAGAAGCTATGGAAAACGGCGTAGTTGCCGGTTATCCGATGGTAGACGTTGGCGTAACTGTTTACGACGGCTCTTACCATGAAGTTGACTCCTCTGAAATGGCATTTAAGATTGCCGGTTCTATGGGCTTCCGTGCTGGTGCACTGAAAGCTGACCCGGTTATTCTTGAACCTTACATGAAAGTAGAAGTTACCGTTCCTGAAGAATACATGGGCGACGTTATCGGCGACCTGAACTCCCGCCGCGGCCGCATTAACAGCATGGAAGCACGCAATGG
>ERZ779885.241-NODE-241-length-63083-cov-4.732389_pt1 | contig 63083 bp, 55 predicted proteins | sample MGYA00511554_ERZ779885 | MGnify/ENA primary metagenome ERZ779885 (study PRJEB29588, sample SAMEA2160998) | human gut metagenome | biome: human gut; feature: human-associated habitat; material: faeces | place: Denmark | collected 2008/2010 ... | reverse complement strand
ATGAACGCCCGACAGACAGGCTGCTGTCTTTATTATAGCGGACCTTTTCTTTTTTGTCAGTAGGCGTTTTGACGGATTCTGATTTTATGAGCCGCTTCATCTTCTCAAAAAGCGGTTCAGAGCCGCCGCATGCGGTAGACACTTCAAAGTATGTGCCGCCGATTTTGTAAGTGACCGTTTCATTTGCCGGATTGCCGCGCTTTGGCTGAAAATCTGCTGTTTCCTGTTCTAATTTTCTTTCCATTCCTTTCCCGTCCTTTCCTTGTTTTGTAATGTGATAAGTTTCTTAGCAAGCATAGAAAAGGGGTACCCTTTTCGTAAAATGCGCCGCATTTTGCTTGTTGGGAAGTATCCCAAACCCTCTGAAATTCCTCTCACTACCTACAACACCGCGCAAGGCGATTTTGACGAAGATTTCAGAAAAAATTAAGAAAAAACTTTCCTTACTCCCTACAACGGAGATACACCCGATTTTGCCAAAATTACGTAAAAGAAAAGCGTCGCATTTTTCAAGTTGTAACGCTGATTGACAGTGAATTTATCGAGTGTGTATTGAGTTTATTCGGTCAACCGTATATAATAGAGCAAAAAGAAAACCTTTACAGGAGGGCAAACAAAATGCTTGAATATATTTCTGCCCCGGAAGCTGCGAAAAAGTGGGGCATTTCCGAAAGGCGCGTACAGAAATTATGTGAGGAAAACCGTATACCGGGTGTGGCAAAATTCAGCCGTATGTGGCTGATACCAAAGGACGCGGAAAAGCCCATTGATAGGCGGCGAAAAATACTGGCTTAGGAAAATCTTAATATTTTGTCATGCAAGAAATAATAAACAGAAACCTTTTTGCTGATATAATGTAAAAATACCCCTTGGGAAAGGATTAAGAATATGTCTGAAAAAATATTGATTGTCGATGATGAAGTCGAAATTGCAGACTTGATAGAAGTCTATCTAAAAAACGAAAACTATACCGTATTCAAGTTCTATACGGCAATGGAAGCATTGGAATGTATCGATACGACCACGCTTGACCTTGCCATTTTAGATATTATGCTTCCCGACATCAGCGGGTTTACCCTATGTCAAAAGATTAGAGAACGCTATACTTACCCTGTCATCATGTTGACAGCGAAAGACACAGAAACGGATAAAATCACCGGGCTTACTCTTGGCGCAGATGATTATATTACAAAGCCATTCCGCCCCCTTGAAATGGTCGCACGTGTAAAATCTCAATTACGGCGGTATAAGAAGTATAATGTTACCCTTCCAGAGGAAAAGCGGCATATCATTCTATATTCTAATCTAACGCTGGATATAAAGAAACATGAGTGCCTACTAAATGATAAGCCAATCTCATTGACGCCTACCGAGTTCTCTATTTTGCAAATTCTTTTAGAGAACAGGGGAATTGTCATTAGCGGCGAGGAATTATTTCACAGGATATGGAAAGACGAGTATTACACGAAATCGAATAACACAATCACCGTCCATATCCGACGTTTACGGGAAAAATTAGGTGATACTCTGGAAAATCCAAAATATATTAAAACCATTTGGGGAGTGGGGTATAAAATTGAAGAAAAATAAACAAGATGATTTTTCAGTATTTCAACGAAAGATTGCAATTCGTTTTTTTGGAAGCGCGATTCTGTCTGTCCTAATTGTAGTGGCAATATACTTGTTTCTTTGGAAAAGAAGATTGGGCGATTTCATTGTATATCTCTTAGAGTTCTTTCTACAAATGGAGCATGAAGAAGCGTTTCAAATCTATCATAACAATTTTAGGGGATATAAAGAAATCTTTTTCACGGTCGCAATTATCACTATTTTCTTGTTGCTGCTTCTCTTCTTGTTCCGCTGGATTAGCCGTTACTTTAAGGAAATCAACGGAGGAATTGACAACCTTTTAGAAGATGATGAAAGCAAGATTTGTCTTTCGAGAGAAATGCTACCGTTTGAATGTAAGTTAAACACCGTGAAACAAAATCTTAGACAGCAAAAAGAAGCGACCGCTCTTGCCGAGCGGAGGAAAGATGAACTTGTTATGTACCTTGCTCATGACATTCGTACTCCGCTAACCTCGGTAATCGGCTATTTAAGCCTTTTAGAGGAAGAACCCGATATGACGGTATCTGACCGCGTTAAAAATGTTCATATCGCTTTAGAGAAAGCATATCGGCTGGATAAAATGGTCAATGAATTTTTTGAAATCACGCGCTATCATTCAAGGCAAATTAAGCTATCAAAGCAAAATATCGACTTGTATTATATGCTGGTACAACTGCGTGATGAACTCTTGCCGACATTTACGATGCAGAATAATTCCATTGAACTTGATTTTGATGAAAACACAACCATATATGCAGACCCCGAAAAGTTAGCCCGTGTATTCAGCAACATCTTGAAAAATGCGGTAACATATAGTTACCCCAACACAAAAATCATTGTTTCTGTTGAGAATACAGAAAAGCATATTGCTATTCTGTTTCAAAATCAAGGAGAAACCATTCCTGCCGAAAAGATCTCGTCCTTATTTGATAAATTTTATCGCTTAGACGAAGCACGTATTTCTGATACAGGCGGGACAGGTTTAGGCCTTGCAATCGCAAAAGAAATCGTATTGCTACATGGCGGTACGATTGAGGCAAAAAGCGAAAATGAAATCATTACATTTTCTGTTATCCTGCCTGTATCTTAGGATTATCTTAGGAATTAAGCAACCTAATAGTAAAGTTCCAAACGCCCCTTTACGGTAAACTGTTTACTGTAGAGGGGCGTTTTTAATACCCTAAAATCTTAGGAAAGGACATAGAAGTTTATGAACGAAAGAAATGATAAACAGTACGAAAGGTATAGACGGTTGAGGAAAAGAAAAACAAACCGACCGATTATCCTTATCCTCACCTTTTCCATCATAATGATTGCAATCGCTATTTTGGGGAGCCTACTCCTTAAAGGCTCTGAAGAACACGTAATACTCAATCCCACGGATACACAACCGGGTCTAACGCTTGATGATGATATATCATCGGGAATTGAGGAAAGCGGCAAGCAGCAATCCTCAACTGATGATACAGAATGGAATTTGACTTTAGTAAATAAATGGAACCCTATTCCCGACAATTATGAAATAAACCTTGTGGAAGTTCCCGGCGGTGAAAAAGTTGATGAACGTATTTATGAACCGCTTATGGAAATGCTGGAAGCTGCAAAGAAAGAAAATTGGGATCAGCTTCCAAAGGTTGTGTCCGGCTATCGGACACAAGAAAAGCAACAAAAATTTTATGACGAGAAGATTGCTGAATATAAGCAGCAGGGATATTCTGAAAATGAAGCGGTTGAACAAGCAAAACAATGGGTTGCTGTTCCTGGATATAGTGAACACCAGATAGGAATTGCAGTAGATATTAACGGAGCTACTTATGATCTGTATTTTTGGCTTCAAGAAAATAGTTATAAGTATGGCTTCATTTTCCGTTATCCTGCTGGAAAGACCGATGTTACAGGCACAGCCGAAGAAGTATGGCACTATCGATATGTCGGGGTAGAAGTAGCCACAGAAATGTACGAACAAGGGCTTTGCTTAGAAGAATATCTTGATAGGATAGAAAAATAATCCTTAAGCTGCCGGACGACGGCAAAAGAAAAAAAGCCGTCGTACAGCAGCCCTATTAACACGCTCATTTAAAACGGCGGCTTGAAAAATCGAAGCCGCTGTTTCTTTGTGTCCTTTACAAACCAATGATGACTTATTGAGATTACGGCGGTATCTATGGAGGTATCGCCATGTTTACTTTTATATGCTTGTTAATTTTTCTTAGCACACTGTCAAAAAAAGTTTAGCTCAAAATACGGGACACTATGCTTTTGAAGATGAACTATCAATTCATTTAGTGTGCCTTAATAACTCATATTATTGGAATCGCCCTGCGAATCCAACAATCATGTATTACCTAAATGCTCATGTAGCTTTATGCTTCATGGGCGTTTGTTGTAATAGCCCCCTACTGGGAAGAAAGGGGGTGAGTTATGATGAAGTATTCTGAACAATTCATGGAGCATACCGAGTACACCTTTGCCGCGTTCTGTAACGTCGTTCTCCGTAATGCGGCAATCAACGCATACCGCGATTTCGGACGGAAGCAGAAGCATGAAGTGTCGCTTGACTATCTGATGTCGGAAACACCGTTTGAGCCATTTTCAACCGATAACTACTTTGAGCAGTATGTCTACGAGAATCCGACTGTTTTTGTCGTGAAAGGACAAGAAGTTATTGTTGAGAGTGAACGGTTAGCCCACGCATTAGCCAGTCTGTCAGAGCAAAGGCGTACTGTTCTGCTTATGTATTTCTTCCTCGGTTACAATGAAAGAAAAATCGGGAATGAATACGGAAGAAGCAGAAGCACAGTCAACTACTGGAAGTTGGCGGCATTGAAGCAGTTAAGAAAAGAATTGGAGAAAACGAAACATGAGGAATAAGAAGCTGATACCCTTTGAAACCATTGAAAAAGCTGTTGCCGGAGAGCCGGAAGCGATAGACGCGGTATTGCGGCACTACGCGGGGCGCATTAAATATCTATCTACTTATCATGGACATATCAACGACGATATTCAAGACCGTCTGAAAGCACAGCTTATCAAAGCTATCTTGCAGTTCCGATTTGACAGGTAACAGGTAGCAAAGCCAAAAACAGTCGTCAAGGATAAACTTCGCTCTTCGCGTCCTTGACGACTGTTTCCGTCTTTGCTGTCGGGCAATCAAGAGAACGCAATCGGATAAACCGCTTACGCTCTCAATCCAGTATGGAATGTTACGCGATAGCGTGCGTTTCTCGTCTGACTTAAGCGTATTACAGCGACAATAAAGACGGGGGTAAGGGTTTTATACTCCCACCCTTAAAAATGGCGTTCTACTGCGTAACATAGCAAACGATATTTTTTTATTGCCGCTTCTGTTCCATTCTTTTCCGTTCCGGCGGCTCTGCCGCTATACCTCGCCCCAAAGGAGAGGGATTAGGGAAAGGATAGGAAAGGAATAGATATTTGATTAAATCTGTATTTGGTTTTTCTTTAATTAGTATATCTTTATTTAATTGCGTTGGATTTTCCGATGTCGGATAACCCGATGTCGGAAAATCCAATATCGGATAATCCAACAACGAAAGCTATGCGATATTCAAAATTCATCTAAGCCGACAAGCTTATAAAACCTCTGATTTTGGGATAGGTATGTTACGCAGTAGAGGGTAAAAAGCTCTTGATTTATGCGGTTTGCAGAGCGTGTAAAACGCTTAGACGATATTTTATACTTCTACCCTCAAAAATGGCGTTCTATTGCGTAACAAAGTGAAGATAGAAAAACAGAGAGCCGACCACTTTTGAAAGTGATTAACTCTCTGCTTGCACCCTGTCTGTCAGCGTTAGTGATAAGTTGTTGTGAATACTTCCTTATCACTGTAAAATCAAGGGTTTAAGCTATTTTGAGAGAGAAAACACCTGAGTTTTTTCAGAAATAAAAAAGACGATTCCAACAGGATTTTTGCGGTCGTATGGCGCGCGGATAAATTTTATAAAATATATGGGCGATTACGCTCAAAGCCGGGGCTGTGCTTTTGGCCTTCGCTCAAGAGGCCCGGAACCGGCGGCATACTCCGGCTTAGCCCGGGACTTGCCGCCAGGGAAAAAGCCGGCGGGAAAAGGGGAAATCCCTTTCCTGCCGGCTTTTTCTCTGGAGATTCATATCAGGCCGTCCGCCCTTTTGCTGAGGGGCAGTCGGCGCCGCGGTGATTATGCCCAACGCCCGCGCTGATTTTAATAGAAGAGGGCTGCTTTCCAGCCCTGCCCTTCCCATGGGAACCGTACGTCCGGGAAGCGCTTTTAAGAGTTATTCATGACGATGCTTTCGATCACATTGGCGGCGTGCTCACAGGCGTCGCAGCAGCGCTCCATGTGGCGGAAGGTCTCTGTCCAGGCGAGAACCTCGATAGGGTCCTTACAGGTAGTGAACAGGGAGCGGAGCGCCTTTGTGTAAAGCTTATCCCCCTCGTTTTCCAGGCTGTTAATCTCAATAATGGCCTGGGGGATGATTTTCGATTTCTTATAGTTGTCAAAATCCGCCAGGGCGGTCTTCAATTGCTCGCAGCAGCCGATGATTACCTTAGCGAAATCAAAGGCCTCTTCCCGGATGGACTGAATGTTAAACATATACATGCGTAAAATAATGTCCTCGATGTGGTCGGTAATCTCGTCCAGCTCTTGAGCCAAATGGGCGATATCATCCCGCTCAATGGGGGTGATAAACTCCTGAGCCAGCTTTTCCATCATCTCATGCTTAGAAATATCGGCGCTGTTTTCCAGCTTATGCATCTCCTCCATCACCTTGGGAAGATTCTCTGGCTGGAAGCCCTGCAGAACGTCATACAGCATAAGCGCTTCCTGCCGGGAGAACTCGATCGCCTTGGAAAAGGAGGCGAAATAAAAATCTGTTTTTTGTTTACGGCGCATAAAAGATTTCCCTCTCGTTTTATAATTTACGGTGATTGGAAAAGGACACCGCATGAAACCAGCGTTTGATCAGCCGTACAGGATTGGGGGAACCCGGGCGGAGGTTCCGCCCGCCTGTCATGCCGAGATCCCGCAGCGGCTTTGCGTACAGCTTAGAAGATAAACAGGAACAGCCGGGCCATCAGATAACCGATCAGCCCGCAGGCCGGGAAGGTCAAAACCCAGGTGAGCACCATATCCTTTACAACGCCCCAGTTGACGAAGGAGCGGCCCTTAGAGGCCCCGACGCCCATGATGGCGGTGGTTTTGGTATGGGTGGTGCTGACCGGCAGGCCGCTGACTGAAGAGATCAGCAGACAGCCGGCGCCGGCTAAGTCCGCGGCAAAGCCCTGGTATTTTTCTAGGCTGACCATATCCATGCCCACCGATTTGATGATGCGGTAGCCGCCGATAGAGGTGCCTAGGGCCATTACCGCGGAACAGAGGATCATCAGCCAGATAGGAATGACAAAGCTGGTGACATTGCTTTCTCCCTTGGAGAGGAACAGGCCCAGCATGAAAACCCCGATGAATTTTTGCCCATCCTGGGCGCCGTGCATAAAGGCCATGGCGCCGGCGCTGGCAATCTGGGCTCCTTGAAAGAAGCCGGTAGTCTTTTTCCGGTTCATTCTCCTACAGATCAGGCCGGTCAGCTTCACCGCGAGCCAGCCCATGGCAAAGCCCAGAAAGGTGGAAAGCACCAGGCCGTAAATCACCTTGATCCACTCCATGCCGTTAATGCCGGAAAGGCTGTTGTGGATAGCGATAGCGCCGCCGGAGATACCGGCGATCAGAGCATGGCTTTCGCTGGTGGGGATACCGAACCACCAGGCCAGGGTGGCCCAGACCACAATGGCGAACATGGCGGCGCAGAGGGCGACCAGGGCATCCTGGGCGTTGCCGCCGAAATCCACCATGTTGTAGATGGTTTCCGCCACGGACTTGTTGATGGCCGTCATCACCAAAACTCCAAGGAAGTTGAAAACCGCCGCCATAATGATCGCGGGACGAACCCCCATGCTTCTGGTGGAGACGCAGGTGGCAATGGCGTTGGGAGCGTCGGTCCAGCCGTTAACCAGGATTACTCCCAGAGTCAGGAGCACTGTAATAAACAGGGCTGGATTCTGCGTCAGCTCAGCGATAAAATCGGGCAGCGCAATGGTCATAAACATCCCTCATTTGCTCAGCCGGGCTTGTCTAAATGGGTCAGCCGGCCGGAAAAATTTTAATATTGATTTAATGGTAGCATAACAAAAATAGATTTTCAATCGGTATTCTACAAAAAAACAAAAAATACACCCGGCCCTTCAAGCCGGGGGTATCAATCAGAGGCGGTCTTAGATGGTAATGATGCCCAGGCCGCTGAGAACGGAGCTTACCAAAATTGCCACGATAAAAATAGGAGCAATATATTTGATAACCACCACGAACAGCTTTTCCCTGCTGAACTTGGAGGAGGATTTCACCTCGTCCACAACCAGCTGGGTCTTGACCACATAGCCGATGAAAATGCAGGTGAGCAGCGCCACAATCGGCATAATCACCGAGTTGCTGATGAAGTCGAAGAAGGTGAGGAAATCCATGCCCAGAATCTGAATATGGCTCCATACGCCGTTGCCCAGGGAGGATGGCAGCGCCAGCAGCATCATGCCGATAAACACGATAATGCAGGCGACCGCACGCTTGACATGGAATTTGTCGATGACGATGGATACCACGGTTTCCATCAGGGAGATGGCAGATGTCAGCGCGGCGAACAGCACCAGCAGGAAGAACAGCGCTCCGACGATCTGGCCGAACTGGCCGCCGCCCATGCTGTCAAATACCTTGGGCAGAGTTTGGAACATAAGCCCGGGGCCGGACTGCATGGCGGACTGGTCGCCGCCGGAGAAAACGAACACTGCGGGAACGATCATCAGGCCGGCCAGAAGGGCGACGCCGGTATCGAAGATCTCAATTTGGGAAACCGATTTTTCAATACTAGTTTCCTTTTTCATATAAGAGCCATAGGTGATCATAATTCCCATGGCCAGAGACATGGAGTAGAACATCTGCCCCATAGCGCCCAGCACCGTGTTGATGGAGAACCGGGAGAAATCGGGGATCAGATAGAATTTAACACCCTCCAGTGCGCCGGGCAGGGTGCAGGAATATACGCACACAGCGACACACAGCACGATCAGAATAGGCATCATAAACTTGTTAGCGGTTTCGATGCCGCGCTTTACGCCGCAGAGGACGATAACAAAGGTAATGACGCCGAAAATAGCCAGCCAGAGCACCGGCTCAAAGGTTTGTCCGATAAAGCCGCCGAAATAATCGTCGCTGGAAGCCTCCATGTGATGGCCGGACAGGAAGGTGACGAAATATTTGGTCACCCAGCCGCCGATTACGCTGTAATAGGGTAGAATGATGATCGGGACCAAGGCGGTCAAAATTCCCAGGAACCCAAATTTTTTGTTCAGCTTTTTATAAGCGCCGATAGCGCTCAGCCTGGTATTGCGGCCCAGGGCGATTTCCGCTACCATCAGGCTGAAGCCGAAGGTTACCACCAGCACGACATACACCAGCAGGAAAATCCCGCCGCCGTACTTTGCGGCAAGATATGGAAAGCGCCAAATGTTTCCCAGTCCCACGGCGGAACCGGCGGCAGCCAGAACAAATCCCAGCCTGCCTGAGAAGCTGCTTCTTTCTTTCATAACTTACACCTCAAACAAAAATTTTAGCCGGCACATTCCGCGCAGCGCCGGCTGAAAAAGTACATTTATCTTATCATATCTTAACAGATTAGTCAAAATTTTTTTTGCTTTTTCTTTATTTATTTTTTCAGGGCTCACTTGCAAAGTGAAATTTACTTTTTTCAACTCACCTATTCTTCTTCCATGCATCCAGTATGTCTGTATCCTCATTTGAACGCAGAGAAACGCCTGCCGAAGTCATCTCACATCTGATATAAAAATATGGACAATTCCTTCTTGAATATAATAAGAAATTGCCCATATCAAATATTTATTCTTCTTTATTTTTTCAGATACACATCACTGTACTGAACACCAAACTGCAGTGCCGCCTGATGGTTATTCATATAGATATCTACATGTCCATATGGCGTTCCCAGATCTTCTACTGTATAGACCTGTCCATTGATGATCAATTCGGTTCCAAATGGCAGTCCTGCCATAGCTACCGTATGATCGATCGTCGGCATTGCTCCGCTCGCCGTAGGTCCGCCTGACCAGACTCCACAACAGATCGGACAGCTGCAATATGCTGTCAGCTTAAATTTGCCAAGGTATGAACCATATTCTGTGCTCTTCGCTATAACAGCATTATCATAGTAATCTGCTGCCATATCCTTTTTCTTCAATGCATCCAGTATGTCTGTATCCTCATTTGAAATAATACGGACTGCCCATACTGCATCGTTTTCATTTACAGTGCTTTCTATAATGCCTGTGGCACTGCTGTGTGCCTCGATCGTTCCGCCGTCACCAGTACTCATAACTACATGATAAATATAGCCATCCGATCTCTGATAAAAGATCAGATCGCCCGGCAATGCATCTTCTACCGGTATTTTGGTGGCACATTCTGCCTGGTCTTCCGCCACACGCGGAATGCTGTAACCAAATTCTGCATAAATGCTCTGTACAAAACCGGAGCAGTCTGCCCCTTTTGTCAGACTGGTACCTCCCCATACATAAGGATTACCCAGGAACTGCTTCGCATATTCTAACATAGAGGTGCGGATCAGTCCTGATACAGAAGCTTCTTTTACGGAAGTTACCGTGTAATAGCAGGCTTTGTTGTCTTCCGGTTTTACTTTTGCTTTAGCAAGGGCATAAGTATCCTCGCCTTTTTCTTCGATCTCTTTTTTCACTTTTTTTCCGGTTTCGAGCTGCTTTGTCTGTACAAATCCCCTGACATCATCTGATTCTACATAACTCCATTCCTGATTCTCATCATCCAGAATATAACACAGTCCGCCTTTTTCCAGTGTACCTACTACCTCCGGCTCCTGGTCCTTTTCTGTATCTTCACTCTTCTCCGATTTCTGATCTATGCTTTTCTTTTTCTCGGATTCCTGTGTTTCACTTTCCCCGGAAGCACTGTCCGGCGTTTCGCTCTCTTTCGCAGAATTATCCTGCGTTTCGCCCTCTGTCACACTGCTGCTCTGTTTTTCACTTTCTGAGGCAGTACTTTCCTGCGTTTCTTTTTCTGTTTCTTCTTTTTTATTGTTCTTGGTTTCTTCCTGCGGAATAGAATCATAGATTTTGATTCTCTTTTTTGTCAGGGCGTATTTCTTTTTGGCTACTGCTTTGTATGCAGTTGTCTGTGTATGCAGAAACGCCTTATTTTCATAAGCTTCTTTGAGAACTTCGGCTGTCTCTATATTCTTTTCTTTTTTATGCTTTACATAACGTTCCGCTTTTTCGTCTGCCCATACATATTTTGCTTTTATGAAGCCTCTGGCTTTTCCGGATTCTACATAATACCATTCGCCATCGTCGTCTTCTTCCAGAATATGCAATACGCCAAGTGCATTGATCTTTCCTACTTTATCGGATTTTGTATTTTTCTTTTCATAGAGATAAACATCATCTCTTTTTGATACAGCATATTTCTTTTCTACCTGAAAGAAACGAAAAGTCTGTTCTACTTTTGGTGACTCTATTTTCTGCTCTGTTTCCGTTTCTGTCTCAGTCTGATCGCTGCTTTCTGTCTCAGTTTCCGTTTCGATTTCAAACGGCATCTCTTCTATGGATACAAAACCTGCTTCTCGCTCTGTCGCTGCTTCGGTTTCCTGAGTTTCTGTCTCGGTTTCGGTTTCCGTCTGTGTCTCAGTTTCCGTTTCAGTTTCTGTCTCTGCCTCTGTCGCACTGTTGTCTTTTTGTGGTGCTGCATAGGCAGAAATGCCAACGGCTGAAGAAAGAAACAGGACGGCTGCTGCCGCTGCTATGTTTCGTCTATACATTTATTGCTATACTCTCTTTCTTGCTTTGATATATACTGCTGCCGAACCTGCCATCAGAAGAACCATAGCCGGGATATCGGTTGTATCGCCTGTCTTTGGTGCGTTCTGTGTTGTCGTCGTGGAACTCGAACCTGATGTCAGTGTGGAAGGCGATGCACTTGTTGATGCCGTTGTGGACGGTGTGGCGGTTGTAGAAGGTGTCTCCGTTTCCGTCTCTTCATCGTCATCCGGCTGTGCTACCATACTTGCTGTCTCCACTTCAGATGTCAGATTGGTCGATCCATTTCGTAATTCATCTACGGTCATGCTGATATTGAACTGCTGACCGGTTGTTGCATTGCCTGTCAGATTGAACCAGAGATCTACCAGAGTTCCTTTCAGCTTTTTCGGTGTTGTTGACGAAAATTCAATCACAATCTTACCTTCCGTTCCGGCACTGTCTGTCGGCTTGATAACTTTGATCGTCATACCTTCCAGTGCGTCGCTGTCCTCCGCATTGGAATCATCGTATTTCATCGCATTGGTATCATAGTTAATCGTTACTTTTCCATATGTAATCTCTTTTGTGCTGGATACGCTGTAAGTTGCTGAAATGCTCTCTTCTCCGCTGTATACCTCATCCGGCTCAAATTTGAATGTAACGTCCTTCTGTCCGGTTGTTGTTCCGGATGTCGAACTGCTTCCTGATGTGGAGCTGCCGGATGATCCATAAGCAGAGCTTCCTGAAGAAGAACTGCTTCCCGATGTTGAACTGCTTCCTGCCACACGGTTTGACGGTGTAGTGGAAGTCTGACTCTCTGCCTGAGTGGACGTCTGTGGCACTGCAAGGCTTTTGCCTGAACTTGATGTACTTGTCGTACGTGCCTGTCCTTTTGACGCAGATTTCTTTTCACTCTGGAGTTTAAGATAATCTGCATATTCTTTTTCCAGGTCGTATTTCTGGATTGCTTTTTTCAGTTCTTTCTCTGTGTCTGCTTTCAGAACGGTAACTGCCTTCACTTCCTTGCAGTCTGTAAACACCAGATTATTTTCCAGCTCACACTGGTTGAAGATCACAACCGTCTGTGGAACAAGCTCTGCTACCTCATAGACCATATCTTTCTGCATATCACTCAGTTCTACGGTTGGATATTTCTCGATTTCTGAATCTTTGTCTGTCTCGGATTCTGTCTCGGATTCTGTTTCTGTTTCCGTTGCTGTTTCACTTTCAGATTCTGTCATTTCTGACTGAGTTTCTGTTTCAAATTCAGTTGTATTCTCCGTCAGTGCCTCTGTCTCAAACTCTTCATCTGAAAATTGAAAAACAACCGCTGCCAGTTCCGGCACCTGATTTGCATCGATCTCTTCTTTTAATTCTTCGATCGTTACTTTTTTTACTTTTGCTTTTTCGGTTGTTTTATCTTCTTTTTCTCTTATATAAATAAAAGAATCTAATCCGTTTTCTTCCGGATCTTTCTCTTCTGTCTGCTCGGTATCCGCAGACTGTACAGTCCCTTCTTCTGCAGGCTGAAATCCAGCCTCTGTATTATCCCCTTCTGCTGCATATACTGTGACAGACATTGCAAGTAAAGCGGATGCTGTCAAAATGGTGCAAAGTTTATGCATTCTTTTTTTCATTTATTTCCTCCTCATGCTGCAATGCAATTTAGCACTGCGATGCTGCTCTGGTTACTTTTACCAAGCAGCACGATTTTTATTCCTAATTTATAGTATATTTATCTAAATGTAAAAGTCAATGTAAAAATCTCCTCTGTTTTGTTTGAAAAGCATGTTTTACATTTCTTTCACAAAATGACCATATTTTTGAACTTTACGCAGTAATGTAATCAGACATAATGGAATGAGCACTCCGGCAATCACATAACTGATGTGCAGACCGTAATCTGAATGTGGAAATTTTCCAATTTTTTCAGCATCTGTAATGCCATACACTGACGAATAAATACGATCCACGATCTTAAATCCAAGAAAATGCAGTGCCATAATGTGAAAGCTTTCTTTTCCGACCAGTGAGAAAAATTTTTCTGTATATGGATTTTTGCCAAGTATTTTTGCAAGCCCAATACAGAAATAAATACCAAGCAAGGTCACCGGATAAAAAAGTACCGGATGTAAGATCTGATTGACCGAAAGTTCAATACTTCCCGGCATACGATTTAAGATTCCAAGAATCACGGCAGCACTTAAAATAGTTCCATACCAAGTAATCCCTTTGTCGAGTTTGTCCCATTTCTGTTTTGCAAAGTAACCAATGTACATAATCGGAACCGCCAGAATTGAAGTCTGTATCCAGTATTCCCAGGTCAGCTCCAGACTGTTTGCATATAACGCAACAGCAGCAAACAGAATACAGATGATCTTATGCCAATATTCCGGTTTTTTACTTTTTTCTGCTTTGCTGAATGCAATCGCAAACAATGCTGTTCCGATAAAAAACATTGGCAGGAACCAGCAGGCTCCCAACAGTTCTTCGGTGTACTTCATCAGCAGACTCTGAACAATACAGGATATCATTTTGCTGATGCTGTAATGTTCGGTGCTGCTGATCATTTTTAAAGACACCAGTGTGTTATGTAACAGCGTAAACACGGTATTATAAAGAAACAGCATACCGCCAAGCTTCAAAAGCCGCTTGCCGATATACTGTTCCGGGTGCTCATGGTATTCTCTTTTGTAAAAAAATCCCGCCACAAAAAAGAACACCATTAAATGATAACTGTATACAAATTCTCCCACACTGACGTTCAAGGCTGGTATCATGATTGAATAGCAGCAATGTCCCATCACAATAGAAATGATACCGATTGCCTTTACAATGTCCATTGTTGAATTTCTTTTTCCCTGCATTTTTCCTCTCCCTTAGCCTCTTGCTCCTCTGACAAAACGCTCCAAAACATCTGTGATAACTGTATTCTTCATCAGAATCAAAACAACTGCATAAACCAGTCCCGATACGATCACCGATACAAGAATCAGATAAATCTGATTTTCAATAACTTTTGCAGCCAGCATACAGCAGATCACAATCCCCACACAGCCAATGATCGTTGAGATCAGATTTCTTGCTGTGCAATTGATCTTTATGATTTTTCTTGACTCGTATGCGGATATCACACATACACATACTTCTGCGATAATCGTCGTAAAAGCCGCTGCACTTTCCTGATATCTTGGAATCAGGATAAAATTCAGTACAATATTTATCACTGCACTGAGGATTGTCGCAAACATAACAATTTTTTCTTTTTTGTAAGAAATCAACACACAGTTGGAAAAAAAGTTTGCAAAGACAGCAAAGACAAGTGCAATACTGAGCAGCTGCAGCGGAATATAGGCTTCGCTGAAAGATGCTCCGGCAAACTCTTCTACGATTGGCTTACTCAGACAAAACAGTCCCACCATCGCCGGACAGCAGATTGCTACCATATAATCGATCAGTTTTCTTCCCAGCTGTAATATCTTATCTTTTTCCTGTGTTCCAATATAAAATGCGAATCTTGGAATAACAACTGCCACGACTGCATTAAGAACCTGTTTTACAATCTTATATATTTTGGCCGCTGTTCCGTAAATTCCAACGTGGTAATCATCTGTCAGCCATCCAAGGATTGTTGTGTCTGAGCTGATATAAATGGTAGCTGCAATCGTTGTCGAAAACACGATCATAATCGGTTTTAAATGTTTCAGCGGCGGCTTTTTTACCAGATGCAGCTGCACATATTTCCTTGAGTGGAAAAACATAAATAATCCGGAACCGCTGCTTGAAATAACGGAAATAATAACATACTTGTAAAGGTCATCTGCACTGTGTACAAACAGCAGCATCAGGATGATAGATACGAACTGAAGAATAAACGTAACAAACGTAATATAACCAAAATCTTCATATATATTATAAATCCAGACAACGCTCAGCGTTGCCAGCAGAATTTCCAGGCTGAGGATCCCGATCACGATATTATAGCTCTTCAGCTTGTCTACAAACATAAGTGCCAAAAACAACAGGATATACGATACGATCGTTGCATAAAGATTAATAGAAAAAATCTCGCTTGCGAACTGATTCATTTTTTCCTGATCGCCCCGGTATTTTGTTCCTTCTCTTACTGCATAAGTGGTGATGCCAAGAGCTGCGATCAGAGAAAAGTAGCTGATAACCGATACGGAAAAATCGTATTTTCCAATCGCATTTACCTGAAGTACTCGTGTGATATACGGAAATGTGATCAGTGGAAATACCAGAGACAATACCGTTTTCATAACATTGAGCACTGCGTTTAATTTGATTGACTTTTCTTTCATGTTCCCTGCTCCTTATTTCTCTGACAGCCTTTGTTTGCCTGTTACCAGAAAGTATAACAGCCAGTAATGCTTCTTATCAAATAAGTGCCAGATCAGCCAGCTTGGCTTCGACTGCTTCTTAAATGCTTTCGTTTTCTTTTTATCTGTCGGTTGCTGAAACACTGCTGCTGTGCGGAAATATTTTAAAAGCTCGATTCTTTTTCCAAACGGCATTTTTACTTTTTTCGGGCTTACATAACGCACGATCGTATAAATTCTTCTGGAAAGCTCTTCCACCCAAAATGCCGGAATCTGTGTTTCAATACCGGTCTGTGTTACCAGTCTGCTTTTATTTTCCAGACACTTCATCAGCGAAGTGATATTGTTAATGTCTGTCTTTCCGCTTGTACTGTGTGCATATCGCATGATCCACACATAGTAAGTCTTCGGATTCAGTACAACACTTGGGCTGCACAGATATATTTTCGTTATAAAATCCAGATCTTCATATCCAAACTTCATGGTTTCATCAAAATCAATCTGATTTTTCTGTAAAAAAGCTCTTCGGTAAATACCGGCCCAGATTCCTTCTCCGGCTTTGTTGATCTGATCAAAATTTGCAGCAAACTGTGAACTGCTGTATACACCTGCTTTAAAAGAGGTCTTTTCTTCCGCGATCACTTTGCCGTCTTTGACCGTGCGATAACTTCTGGAATAACGCACCACATCTGCATCATATTTTTTTGCAAGTGCATAATTATCTTCTAAAAGTCCCGGCAGGTAGATGTCATCATTATCACAAAATGCAATGTATTCTCCGGCCGCTTCTTTTAATCCTGCATTTCGTGCAGAACAGATCCCGCCGTTTGTCTTATGGATAACTTTTATTCTGGTATCTTTCGCTGCAAGCTGATCGCATATTTTTCCGCTTCCATCTTTTGATCCGTCATCCACAAGGATTAATTCAAAATCCGAAAAAGACTGTTTTAAAATGCTCTGTGCCGTTTCCGGCAAATATTTCTCCGAATTATATACCGGAACAATTATACTGATTTTAATATCTGGCATATTTCTGTCTCCCATAGTCTATAATCCAAAGATCTGTGAGTTTTCCTTTGCTTCCAAAATGGCACGGAAAATATAAAAATCAGATGGATTTGTAATCTTGATATTTTCGGTCGGACCTTCAAGTGTGTGAAGAGTATGTCCAAATTCTTTCATCAGACTTGCAGAATCAATCCTGTCAGTTTTATTTTCTTTTATCGCCTGACGATGCACATCAAGAATATCTTTCAGGTAAAAACTCTGCGGTGCTTTTGCTGTATAACAGCTTTTGCGGTCGATGATATTCGTAATCTCCTGTTCACCGCCAACCTGAATGATCGTCTCTGTTGCCGGTGTTACCGTGATCGCATTTCCCTTTTCTTTTACCATATTGATATTGTCATGGATTAATTTTCCGGATATCAGGGGACGTACTCCATCATGGATCAGAATGATGTCATCTTCATTCTCTGAAATTTCTTCTGCTGCACAAAGTCCATGATAGATGGATTCCTGACCGCAGGAACCGCCCGGCACAATTTTCTTTACCTTCGTGATACGATCCCGATCCAGAAGATCTTCCAGATATTCAATATAATCTTTCAGACATACAATCACGATTGCATCAATCGCTTTACATTTTTCAAAATGCTCGATCGTATGAATGATGATTGCTTTTCCGTTCATCTCAAGGAACTGCTTTGGCAGACCTTTTGTATTCATCCTCACTCCGGAACCTCCGGCAAAGATCAGTCCGATATTCATTATTCTTTATTCTCCTTCATATAAACATTGAAATCATGCGATATCCTCTTATTTTCCGGAGGAAGCTGCATATAATCTCCGTACAGTTGTGTCAGATAGAAATCCCAGCATTTTGGTGCCGGAAACATATGTCCTTCAAATTCTACTTCCACCGGCTCTAAAAATTCTTTCGGCATTTTCTCCTGCGGTCCATACCCCCACAGAAAACCGCCCACATACGGCGACTTGTCGATCGGATACTCTTTTGATATCGCATTTAATTTATTGCAGAGTTTTTCCGTGTTGAGATGTTTGCAGATCGGGATCAGGACTCGCTTTGCAAGTGCCGCATACCAGGTAGCTCCTTTTCCCATTTCGCTGTAAGCCGTCAGTAGTATAGTCTTATAAAATTTAATTTTCTTAAATTTCTTTGCGATAATTTTTTCGTCATCCGGCATACCATCCAGTGGAAAAATATCGATCCAGATACCCGTTGTAAATTCTTCAGAAAGATACTTTTCTTTCAGTACCGTATTCGTATTGATCAGTTTGATAAACGGATAGATAGAATTACCAGATTTCCAGGAAACAATCTTTTCCACCGCATCTTGTTTCTGCTTTTTTTCCAGTCTCAAAAGCTTCTCAAAATCTTCACGCGGCATCAGAACATCGATATCATCATCCCACGGAATGAAACCTTTATGACGGACTGCACCAAGAAGTGTTCCTCCGCACAGGTAATATCTGAGCTTGTATTTTTTACATATCTCATCCAGTTTTAATAACAGGTTCAGTTCTATTTGTTTGATTTCTTCAGAGCTTAATTTTTTATTTTTCATCTGATAATTCCTCTCATTGTTTCAGCTTTACTTTTATCAGATCCTGCTTACCAGAAAAAACAGCAGCCTGTCCAGTCCGATTTTTCTCAGTCTTAAGATCAGCCATGTTGTATATCTCTTTTTTGCCGGTTCTGATTTTAAATACTTCAATGCAATGTATTTGTTTTTGCAGATATCTCTGTCTATTTTATTGAGCAGTTTATTATACTGAATATATAATTCTTTCATTTTTTTTCCGCCGCATCCCTGACCATTATAAAGCATATTTGCCGTCAGTCCGGATACCAGGCAATAATTTAACAATGGCTGAGTCTCTCTGTCACACTTTACGGTATCAGCCAGTTTGTTCACTGTCTGAAAATATTCTTTTACAATACCGGTTCGATCGCTCTTGCTGCTCCTGGTAATAGACTCGCTATTCATATAGTAATAGTAACCGGAATATGCCATAAGTTCAACAACCGGATGACATGCCAGACATCGATACATAAATCCTTCATCTTCGTAGCGTCTTATTCCATAAAAAGACAGATGATTATCTTCCAGAAATTTTCTCTTATATACTTTTGTGCAGGCACTGACATTCATCCATACAAATGTATCATCGTTGACATCGATCGGTGTTTCCGATAACTTTCCGTTTACATCACGGATATAACCGCCAACAATGATATCTGCATCTTTTTTCTGTGCTGCATGCATATAAGTTTCCAGAAAATTTCGTTTCAGATAATCATCACTATCAATAAAGGCAATGTATTCCCCGGATGCCGCCTTTATTCCTCGATCTCTTGCAGCACCCAAACCCATGTTTTGTTCCCCGTATAATATTTTTATTTTCTGCGGATATTCTTTCTGCATCTGCTCTATAATAGAAATGCTCTGATCCTGACCACAGTCATCCACACATAAAATCTCAAAATCCTGCCAGCTCTGATCCAGAATACTTTTCAGGCATCGTTTTATATATTGCTCTACATTATAAACCGGAACAATCACAGATACTTTGCTCATTTTTCCTCCTTGTCCGCTTCTTTGTTCTTTTTATTTTCATCTAATGCTATTTTCTGTACCAGCTCCTGTATTTTGTACTGAAGCTGTGAAATTTCAAGTGTCAGATTAAATGTCTTAATTAAAAGGATAAAGATAACAAAGAGAAATACCATATTTGCCGGAGACTGGATGCCCAAAAGGTCTGCAAGCCAGAACATCGGATCCGGGAAGACTGCCACCAGTATCAGCAGCAGTGAAAAAATGATCCAAAAAATAGAGTTTTCTATCTGCAGTTTGAATCTTCTCACTCTCTTCATAACGTTCATCATACTGAGCATGGATATGACAACCAGAATAATTCTTAAATAGATCGACATATTGACTCCCTTCTTAGTCTGCTTTTCTGCGTTTTCTGAAATTCTGGATAAACAGAATCGAAAGCATCATTCTGAGCATATAGGCGATCGATCTTGTCAGATTCAGATAACTTTCTCCTGCAGTTCTTTCATCCATTTTCACCTGCACATCCTTAACGGAAGCTCCCTGTTTGATCATGAATGAAATGGTATCCGGCTCTGGTCCGTAGTTGATATTGGATGCAAATTCGTGAATGATCTTCTTACTGTACATACGCATTCCGGAAGTAGGATCGGTCAGTACCTTCCCGGTTGAAAATTTGATTGCTCTTTCGATCATACGATTTCCTAACATTCGCATCGAGAATGGTTTTTTCTCCGTCACAAAACGGGAACCGATCACAATATCATATCCGTTTTCAATTTCTTTTAAAAGATCTTCGATATATTCCGGTCTGTGCTGCCCGTCCGCATCAAACTGGATCGCACAGTCATAACCTTCCTGATCTGCATATTTCAGTCCTGTCTGGAAAGCTCCTGCAAGTCCAAGATTGACCGGCAGGTCTATGATATTGTAGCCTTCCTGGTGACAGATCTGCGATGTGCTGTCTGCGGAACCATCGTTTACAACTACATAGTTATACTGTGGATAATGATCGATCAAATTAGACACTACTTTTTTGATATTTAATTCTTCATTATATGCCGGAATGATCACTAATACCTTCATTTCTCTTCCCTCTGTTGTATATTATTTGATTTCTCACTTAAACGATAAACCCTGACAAGCGGTTTTGCAACCCATGCCGGCCAGAATTTTCGAAACATTTCGTAGTCTTCTCTCCAGCGGATATCTCCATGAATAATTTCTGTCGTTGTTGATTTTTCATGAATACGATGATACATACCTATGTCTGATATATAACAGAAAGATCCCTCTTCTCTGGACTGCTTCTCCAGCATCATCCAGTCTACGTTGCTTGAGAATCTTACTTCAAACGGATCCCCCTTAAATTTTTTCCTGATGTAAGTTGTCGCCGGACAGCAGACCGGATTGCCGAACCTCAGAAAAAGGCGTTTAAAAAATCGCACATTCTGGAATCCCTGAACTCGCATCGGCAGCAGCAGAATACGTTTGATCGTGAGCAGCGTTGATTTCTGAACTTTTTCTCCATCTCTGAGTTCACCATAATCGGTAAACACAACAATCGGATCTTTACCTTTTTTCAGTTCTCCGAAAATCATTTTCAAATAATTCGGTTCATAGATATCATCCTGATGGGCGATCGTGACATAGTCTGTTTTTGCCTGTCTGTATGCAAAATTCCAGTCTTGGGCAATCCCGCCTTCACCTGTATTGATGTACAGCGGAATCTCATATTTCTCTGCCAGTCCCTGTATCCATTCATTCGGCGTTGAAGTAGCCATTATGATATTGCTTTTGACCGTCTGATTTTTTAGAGAAAGTATGCATTCCTCTAAATATGGACTTTCTTTGTATGCACAAATTGCAAACGTATGATCATTTCTTTTTGTCATTCTATTCCCCTATATCAATCTTCCCTGCAGCAATAATTCCCATACCGCTGCAATTTGCAGTATATTTGCAACAATAAATGATAGTTTTGCCAGTCCGTATTTACTGATTTCTACTTTTATTTTTGAATTTGAAAGCAATAATGCTCCAAGATAAATAAGCGGCAGATAATATCTTGCCTGCACACCGGCGATACTTGCCTCTCCTACCGGCGTAAAACTTAAATACATTGCACTCCAGATCAGCATTACCGTGATCAGAAAAATGCCCCACATCAGGATTCGTTTCCATATTTCACAATTTTCCAGTCTGCTGCTGCCCTTTTCTTTCTGAAAAACCAGCAGGGTCAGCATCGGAAGCAACAGGATACTCCATTTATCTGCAAGTGTTCCCCTTGATGCATAATTTAAAAACATCAGATTTCCGAAGAAATAATTATCGGAATCTATATTACCCAGATTTCGGAAATTGTCCAGCTGGAAAATACTTCCGAACATAAGCCGGATACTTGCCAGCGGATGTTTTACCATAGATACCAGCTGTCTTACAACGCTGGTATCTCCGCCTCGTGAATCGCCGCCATAAGCAATATTCCCCGACACTGTATTGGAAATAACCGGTAATACAAACGTTGCCATAACTACCAGGAATAATACTCCGATTCCGATCAGGAATAAGATTTTTTCTTTTTTATTCTTTTTATAAAACTGCGGCAGCAGAAGCATCAGCAATACCAGTGGAATATAAACTGCTTTTGAGAGACATCCGACGGACATCATAAATATTGCTCCGATCACAGAAGCTGTATGATAATACTTCGTTGACTGGAAAAATGCTTCTCTTGACCACAGGACACATCCCAGTGTAATGAACGAGAACACAACGCTGTCATACGTATAAGACGATGCCAGAAACAGCGGCGTCGGAAGCATCGCCACAAACGCCAGCAGTAATTTTCTGCTCTTTGCAAGGCGAATCGCCCAAAACATCACAATCACATACATCAGAAGATTGCCGAATTTTCCAAGTGCAAACACTGCCGAAAATGGAAGTTTCAAATTCTTTCCGATAAACAGAAAAACTGCCATCGGGATATATGCAATTTTATCATAAGAAATTCCTGACGTTTCCTGCGTCTCTTTCATAACAACTTCCGTGCCATGTTCATCCATATATGCTTTCAGAAGTTTATATTCTTCCTTTGTATTACATTTTGGATTAATGCGGTTCATAATGTTAAGTCCGGCTTCTGTCCATTCTACATTATGCCCGCTGGCAATTCGATAAGAATCCCGGAAATGAATCTGCTCGTCCCAGGAATTGCAGGTTGGCTGGGCCGCTGCAATGATCAACATGCCAAAACTCAGTGCAAATACTGCGAAATACCATTCTGTCTTCTTGATAAATTCTTTTTCAAAGAAAGTACAGTAAATCATCGCTCCGATCAACAGTATAAAGAAATAACGATACAGATTAATGTCTGCTTTATTGGACAGAGATACTTTTGTCAGTTCTGCATCCTTATTCTTCTTCATGGTCATCTTCAGATAGGTGACTTTTTTGTTGATGCTGGTTGAATATTCCGGCAAAAGTTTATTTACACAGTCATGATATTTTTGCTCTGTTTCTTTGCCAAAATCATTGATTTCTTTTGTTTCTATATCATAGAACTCTTCATCTTTAAAATGCCCCTGCACATGGAGCATCTGAATATAAAGTCCTTTTGGAGCAGAAAATATAACCTGATATTCTTCCTGACCTGCACTCTCGCTGATGTACATATGATCGGTAATATCCAGATCATATGCATGTCCCCATGCAGACCGGTTTGCAAAAATCTCTACCAGCACTGCCAGCAGAATCACAACAATCGCAGCTATCAGTCTCTTATGTTTCTTAATATTATTCATGTTCTTTCTCCCTCTCATTCATACATATGATCAGGCTAAAGACAAAACTCATAGCCAGTAAAAATGCACAGGCCCATACATATGGTCGTTCTGGTTCTAAAGTTTCCACAATATAAAGAATTCCATTATAGTTCTGATAATTTGCATTGGTATAATCCAGAAAATATTCATCTGCCTTATTACCATATAAAGAAATCCTTGTCTGCGGTGAAATTCCACTTCCCTTTATTTCCAGCGTATAATCGCCATTGCATACTTCACCGTTTCCAAGAATCAGTTCTTTTGGTTTAATTTCATTCTTATTGACAAGAGCAAACAGCTCCTTCACTGCAACCGTCTGTTCTGAAATAGTCTCTCCATCGTGCTTCAATGAACATACAAGCTCTCCATCGGTATTTTCTCCCGATACATAAAAAAAGAGAGCTATGCCATATAATTTTTCATCGTACAATGAAAACTGGATCTCAGCTGTTCTGCTGTTCGTGACAGCTCCAAGCTTTGGTATGGTATTTAAACTCTTGTATCGTTCTATGTCCGTATTGGTGTAGGCCGCATTCTTTCGGTCAACGGTAAAAACTACAGACCATAAAAGTGCCAGTACAAGAAATACATTTACTCCAAGCATGACAGCTTTTCGCTTTTTGCCCATAAACATCCTCTTTCTCCTTTAATCTCTGGTTATTGATTATAACAAACAATACTGTTAAAAACAAGACCCGAAAAACTACGCAGCAGTAATATGCACTCTCCCATAATCGATTTAATAATATAAATGTGAGTGAATTATGATTCCTTCAAAAACAGAAGTAATATTTGACTGATTTCCTTTTTATTAGTAAAATACTCAGAAGAGAGGAGCGATCTATAATGTTAAAAAAAGCGATTGCCTGCCTGCTGGTTTTAGCCGGTGTATGTTCGTTTCACACCAGTGCAGCAGACAGTAAAAACGAGCAGTTCGTAAATGTAAATGTTTTTAATAAAGTATATTATGGAACCGTTACGAAGAATGCTGATGCCGGAGAAGCTATTTTCACTCCTGCCGGTAAATCCGCTGATTTTCTTCAGATAGAAGGAAGATGGGATGACGATGCTTTTTCCGGTGACTGTGTCATTTCTTACAAAGATGGAGAATCAGCAGAAGTTCAGTACAAAGACGGTCTGATTTCAGGAAAAATAAAAGAAACAGACCCTGACGGCATTTTTTTTAAATATTCTGCCATTGCCGGAAAACCATACAAAAAAATTAAATCCTATTCTGCAGATTCCAAAGCAGCATCTGTAGACTGGTTTTATCTTTGTACTCCAATCTCAGAATGGAAAGCAAATGCCCGGTCTATACCTTATAAAGAATTAACAGAAAATCCTTACGATCACGTTGATCATCCAATTGAGGTTGAAGGTGAAGTTCAGGAAATCTACGAAAGCACAAAATATGCCTATTTCAAGATCAAAGATGATGCCGGCAATCCTTATCTGTTTCGTGCAGTAACATTAAAAACAGATAAATTTGCTACTCCATGTATTCCAAATCTTTCCGTAGGTGACAGGATAAAAATTTACGGCGTTTATAATGGTTTGTCCGAGATTTCGGACAGCTCTACCATTTTATATCACCGCCTACTCGGTTACAAAAAGTCATTTGATTCCTTTAAGGACTGGATTATTTCAGAAGATGCCATGAAACAATACAGCGATCTGGTATCCGTTACGGATGTTGAAGCTCTTGATTCTCTTCCGGAATTTACCACGATCTGTGGGGAGATTGAAGACGATGACACCACCGCTGATCCGATGCACCTGACGAAAGATTACAGAGAAATCTGCAAATATCCTCTTTATTATGCTGACTCAAAAGTTTCCGTAACCGGCAAAGTTGTATATGAAAATGCTGATGCTGAGTCAAACAATCTGGTTATGCTGTTATCTGAAGAGGGCACAGGACATATCTATTCATTATCCATGAAAATGAAAGACTATGTTTCCTATCTGGATAAGAAGATCACCTGCTCAGGAACCTTCAATGGAAATAACAAGATTCCTTACTGCAATCCGAACAGTCTCTCTGTCGGGTATGCACTTTTTCCAAATATTACTGTTGACAAGATTCAGGATTGATTTCTTTAAAAGGAAAAGACTTATGAAAACACGAAATTATGGTATTGATTTTCTCCGAATGATTTCTATGATTATGATCGTCATGCTCCACACTCTGGGGCATGGCGGTATTTTACGTTCTGTTTCTTTTTTATCGGTACATTATCAGATTGCGTGGCTGCTGGAAGTGATTGCCTTCGGTGCTGTAAATACTTATGCTATGATATCCGGATTTGTCAGTGTTGATTCTCATTTTAAGATTTCAAACATTCTGATTCTTTGGCTTCAGGTCTTATTTTATGGAATCCTGATCAACACAGTTTTCTTTTTTCTGCTTCCGGAAAGCAGAAATACATCCGGCTGGATACAGGCACTCTTTCCGGTCACTCGAAAAGAATACTGGTATTTTACTGCTTATGCAGGAGTGTTTTTTCTCTCCCCATTCATCAATCAGATGTTTCGGAATCTCTCCGAAAAGCAGATAAAAACTTTATTCTGTTTTACTCTTATCGTATTTTCTGTGGTTCCGACCATTTCACAGACTTTTACACCGCAGCAGGATGTTTTTTATATGGGCGACGGATACAGTGTTTTCTGGCTCACACTGATGTACCTTCTCGGTGCGTGCATCAAAAAACTGAATCTGGTCTCTCACTCTAAAAAGAAAAAATATTTTATCTTATATTTTTTCTGCATTTTAATTACATGGAGCAGCAAAATTCTTGTTGAAAAATTTCCGGTCAGCGGATTTACTCTGGATTCTTCTTTTTTGATTCACTATACATCACCTTTTATTGTACTGGCGGCCATGTCATTGCTCCTCATTTTCGGCAGCATGAACTTTTCCGAGTCCGTCAAAAAAATGATCATGCTGATATCACCTCTTTCTTTCGGTGTCTATCTGTTGCATGATCATCCTCTTGTCCGCAGTTATGTTATGACAGACCGTTTTGCTTTTATCACAAATGGTTCTGTTTCAAAAATGCTCTTATTCTTTTTCGGAATTATCCTTGCCATTTTTGTTGTTGGCTGCTGTGTAGATGCGGTTCGAAGCAAACTGTTTCAGTTACTTCACATACGCAAATCCTTAAGTAAGCTTGACCGATATTTTGATGTCTGAACGATTATGGGCCGCTGTGTAACCATTTCAGACAAGTCGAATCATTTACTGCCAAATCTGTAAAAATATTTTTAAACATTTCTGTTTTTCATGCTTGCAATCAGTCTTCGATAGGATTCTTCCAGATCTGTTTCCGGCTGCCATCCAAGTGCCATCAATCTGGTGGCAGCCAGATGCATTTTTGTATCACTGGCATATCCAAATTTATTTTCCTTTGGAATATCAAATACAACTTCTATCGGCTTTTCTGCAATCTTCTCTGCAACAAATTTTGCCATATCTGCAATCGTAATATGCGATTTCTCATTCACCACATTATAGGCCTGCATATTTTCGCCTTTAACCAGAATGGTCAGCAATGCCCGTACTGCATCCGCCGTATAGCAATAATTTCCTTCGGATTTTCCTTCTGTATGAAGTACAATATCACTGCCCTTCATGGCACTTCTTGCAAACTGTGCAAAAACACGGTTTTCTCCCGGCAATACTCCTGCACCAAACGTCTGTGCCAGCCTTGCGATCTTCACCGGAACTTCATACTGCGTTCCATAGGCAACACACATGTTCTCACACATACGCTTGCTTTCCGGATAATTGCTGCGTAATGCCAGCGGATTTAAATAGCCCGTCATTTCCTCTGTTACCATCTGATCATTCTGTAAATTTAATGCCCCATACATCTCCATCGAAGAAACATAAACCATGCTTCTGACCTGTTTTTCCTTTGCAAGTTCCAGAAGATTCTCCGTTCCGTTAAGGGATGTTCGAATCACATCCACCGGTCTGCTGATCATAACCTTTGAAGTTGTAATACTCGCACAGTGGATGATATGATCAATCTTATCATCCACTTCAACCGGCATCGTAATATCTCCGATCACCAACTTTAAATCCTCTCTCTTTAACAGCTCACCGAAAAGTTTTTCTGCCTTCTCCTGATTACGCACAAGTGCCAGAATTTTGATGCCGGCCTCTTTTCTCCGATTACAACACTGCAATGCTTTTACCAGCAGAGAACCAATCAGCCCGGTCGCCCCTGTTACCAGAACTGTCTTGCCCTTCAGCTCTTCCAATGGAATATCACTCTCTGAAATACGATCCAGGTCTTCCTGTAAAATAGAATCGTCTGCACTTTCCTGTAAAATTTTATTATTCATTTTGCATCTCCTTGTCTGTTACTGTAGCCGCCTTACTGTTCTTTTTTAGAATTGTATATGTAAAATGTAAATAACATCCTGCATAAATAATTACTATATACTTGTCAAGTCCCCCATTTGAAAACAGATAATTTCCATAAGTAAATAAACTAAATAATATTGCCACCGAAGAATATTTTAAATAGTCTTTATTGATGCAAGTAAGTATAACCAAAAGTATTTCCAACGGATATGCATATCTTTCATGCATTGCCGGTAAAAACAATACACAAGTCCAGATAAACCAACTCGCAATATTCACAAAATTTTCAGGACGACTGCAATCTAACTTTCTTTTCATAATAATATACAATCCCATACCACATATGCCTGCCGCCATAACGATTGCTGCCGTTTTCAGCCATTCATAATCATTTCCTACAAACATCCAAAAACTCGGAAAATTCACATGCATATACTGGTATGTACCTGTCTGATTCGCATAAATCCTAAATGGATCAAGTAAACTCCGTCCCTGCACAAAAGCACCTATTCCCGATATCCAGAAAGTAAACACTGTAATAAGAAGTTCAAATATGCTAAATTGTTTTTTATAAATATAGAAACATATAATAAATGGAAAAATAAATATTGTCTGCATTTTAAAAGCAAATGCAATACCTAAAAACATAAATGCTCTATGGTATTTTTCTCTATATAAGTACAGTAATGTAAGAATGATAAACGTTGTATAAATAGAATCACATTGTCCCCAGTAAGCAGAATTAAGAATAACGGTCGGCAACATGATCACCGCAGCAAACGTAACAAAAAATACTTTATCGTTTTTTTCCTTTTTGCTCAATTCGCATGCAAATATAGCTGCTGATATTGCCATACAAAAATCAAAGAAAATCGATAATATTTTATAGTAATAAATGCTCTTGTCTCCTATATATGTAAATAACGCTACTATTGTCTGATATAATATATTATAATCTCCAACCTGATCTTTTAAACTATGGATGCCTCCGTTATCCGCTATTTTTTGAAACCATCCTAAAAGAAACCATGTCATATCACCGGAAACAAAATCTCTTCCTGCATAACGTACAACAATCGCCAAACCTGTAATTGCCAGCATAAATAATATATTAACATTTCGTTCCACAAATTCTACAATTTTTCTTTCTATTTTGAACATTTCTTTTGCTCCTCCTTTTCATCTTTTTCCCATGTGCGTTCACTGATAATATATCGAGGTCTTGCTTTTACCTCCATATAGATTTTTCCGATGTATTCTCCCAAAACACCGAGACAGATCAACTGTATTCCTCCCATAAAGCACACGATACACACCGTACTGGACCATCCGGCTACGGTTTTTCCTAAAATTGTTGCAATAACCGCCCAGATAATTCCGATAAAACTCAAGGCAGAAACTCCAAGTCCAAACCCTGTAATCAAGCGAATCGGTTTTACACTCAAACTTGTAATTCCATCAAACGCCAGTGCAAGCATTTTTGAAAGTGGATAATGAGATTCTCCGGCAAGTCTTTCGTGCCTTTCATAATAAACGCTCGTACTTTTAAATCCTACCAGTGGAATCATACCCCGCAAGAATAGATTAACTTCTTTAAAATTTGCAAATTCCTTTAATACTCTGGCTGAAACCAGTCGATAATCTGCATGATTGTACACAATCTCTCCCCCAAGTTTATTTAATAGCTTATAAAAAGTCTGAGCCGTAAATCTCTTAAAAAATGTATCTGTATCACGATTGCTTCTTACACCATATACGATTTCGCAGCCCTCATGATAACGATCCACCATCGCTTCCATAGCAGCTATATCATCTTGTCCGTCACAATCAATTGAAATAGTAATGTCCGCAACATCCTTTGCTTCCATCATTCCTGCCAGAACAGCATTTTGATGTCCTCTGTTTCGGCTCTGACAAATCCCGATGAAATGTTCGTCTTTCTCCGAAAGTTCCTTAATCAAATCCCATGTTTTATCTTTACTTCCATCATTCACAAACAAAATTCTGCTGTTTTCACTTATTTTATCTTTCGCTATCAATAAATTCAGCTCTTCCAGAAACATTTCTGATGTAATAGGAAGCACTTTTTCTTCATTGTAACAAGGTATTATCATATATAATCTTGGTTTCATTTTTTCTCCTCAAATGCTTTTACAATCTGCTTTTCTTCTTTATCTCACTGTTTAATTTTTCTATTCCAATTGCTGCTAAAATACAAAATACCGGAGCATATGTATATAGATATCTGGCTCTCGCTTCGAAAAGCACTTCAAATAAGGTCAGTCCTACAATGGAAAGCATCAGCACTATAATTTCCTGCCGATTTTCTTTCCTCAATCCCGAAACAGCAACCGCACCCAGCACAAAAACCCAGATACTCTGCATTACTGTTACATAGATATCATAATATTTGTGATCTGCATAATATACATTTCTTAGAAAGACAGCTATATGATTATCAGGCTGCGGAAAAACAACCATAAAAAAGTTTCCTTCTCCGCCCCATGCATAAGTACCATCATTATAGACAGTAAGCATCTTTTTTGCTAAAAATCGAAGATAACCTGCTATTCCCATATCTTTCATTCTTTCAAAAGTTCTTTGTATATTTGCTTTTTTTCTTTCCTGTGGCGTTGCAAAGGATTTCGAATACGCCACATCATCCCCAACGTAAAGACCTCCACCTTCTTCATTATTTCCCATCATCAGAAAATGGGACATTCCCAATCTCTGACTTGAATCCAGAACAATTTGATTTTTTTCACAAATCAGGTTGATACTTGTTTTTATTGTTATTAGTGAAAGAATAAAACATCCCGCCAAAATTACAATCTGAAGAAGTTTTTTCTTGTCTTTTAAATAGCTGAAGAACCGGATGATAAACAATGCTATCAACATAATAAAACATTGTGGCTTGATATTATATCCAATGCAGCCTACAATCACCGCAATAATCTTTGAAATCCAATCCATTTTTTCCGTTTTATTTGGTTTCATAAACAAATAAAATGTCAGTATTGGAAAAATCAATCCCAGAGAATCCGAATAAAAAATTACATTCCATGGAGACAATCCAAAATTTAAAACTGCTAATATAAACGCGATAAATGCAATTTTTTTCTTACAAATGAGATTGGCACTTTTGTATGTCAAATAGCACGCAGCAACATTTATCATTGAATTAAGAACTGCAAAAAACATTAACTGTACAACTTCATTTTCATTTGCAAACAAATTACAGAAAGAAATAACAGCTGACTCTATAAACAGCAGCAGTAAATTATTTGGATACATAGAAAATGGATATCTTATAACGATATCCGCCCGATTTCCGTTTACAAATATTTTTGCACTGTTGTAAATTCCTCCTGCATCCCATCCAGGTTCAAAAACTATATTGTAAGCAATAAAAATTTGAACAACAAATAATATAATCAAAGAAATTCTTACAATTAAATCATACTTCCATATCCTCTCCGCCTTCTGCTTTCCATTTCTTTTATATCGCCAGTAATATACTAATGCCCCAGCTAAAATAATTCCCCCTAAAATTACAATATTTGGAATCAAAAATCCTTTTTTTAATTTAAAGCTGCACCATTGTCCAAATAATATCAACAAAAATATTATTCCAACTATAAGTGCATACAATCTCTGCGTTGCCTGATAAGCAAATTTTTTCACTCTTTCTCCTCCGATTTTATTATATTTCTTTTATATTATACCTTACTTTTTTTGCTTTTTAAAGCTCACAGTTTACAAATTATTTTTACTTCATTATCCTTTTCATTTTTTAAAAGTTTTTGTGCCCTTTTTGATATTTCCAATTTTTCTACATAGAGTAATTAAAAAGATTGACAGGCATCACTTATTCATTTATAATAGACACAAACAATTTTTATTCTATTTTTGAATCTGACTTTCATTGCCGTTCGGCAGGAAAATCCAACCAAATCAAATACCTGCACAGGCGGCTTGATGATCCGACAGAAATTCGTCATATAGATGAAGTACTGAAACTTCTCCAGGTCATGACCGGTGATGAACGTTATTTGACAGTATTTCAGGAAAAGAGGCATGCGAAATAGCGGAATTTCCAGAAAACATAAATGCATAACCTTTTTGCTCATATTAAAGAGCTGCCACTCCGGTGTTTTTTCACCTTTATGGCAGCTCTTTTTAACCGCTTTTTATTTCAGAATCAATGTTCTTAACTCTGGTTTATTTTGTAATTTTTACGCTTGCTTTCTGACCTTTTTTACTCAGAAGTTTCTTGTAGCTGTTTAATTTCTTAGCTGGAACTTTAATCTTGCATTTCTTATCGATACCCTTAAATGCATTTTTTCCAACGCTCTTCAGAGATTTGGATTTGATTGTAATAGTCTTCAGATTTTTAGCTCCGCTGAATGCATTTGCACCGATCTTTGTTACTTGACTTCCGATGACAACTTTCTTCAGTTTTCTGTTGTTCTTAAATGCATTCTTTTCAATTCCAACGACTTTGTATCTTCCGTTTGCCAGTTTTACGCTCTTTGGTACGTTAAAGCTTGTATTGTTGGCTTTACGCGGTTTTACCAGAACTACTGTCTTTTTCTTTGCGTTTGTTACGCGATAGATACCTTTTCCTACCTTCGCTTCTGTTCCAACAGTTGGATTTTTAGAATCGGTTGAAGGAGTTTCCGGTGCTTTTTTCTGAAGTTTTGCTGCTGCTGTCTGCAGATCTGCAAGTGCCTTCTCTAAGTCAGTTTTCGTTGCCTTTTCATCTTTTGCTGCTTTTGTAGCTGCTTCCAGAGCTTTCTGATAATTTTTCCAGGAATCTGCTGTATAGTCAGCTTCTTTCTTATCAGCCGCTGCCGCAATTTCATTATTTACTTTCTGAACCAGATCTGCCGGTACTGGATCCGGTGTTGGCTCTGCCGGAAGTTCTACAGTAACGCTGCAGATTGCGGTCTTATTTCCATCATCTGTAGTAACTGTAATCGTTGCTGTTCCGTTTCCTACAGCAGTAACTTTTCCGTTTGCATCTACAGTTGCTACGTTTGCATCACTTGTTGCAAAGCTTACATCTTTAATGCTTGCAGTTGCCGGTGCTACCGTTGCTTTCAGTTCTACAGTCTGACCTTTTTCTGTCAGTTTTGCAGTTGTTTTATCAAGGCTCACTCCTGTTACTGCTTCATATGCCGGATTATTTTCATCTGCTGCTCTCAGTGCATTCTTTGCATCCAGAACTTTTTTAACTGCAGCTTTGACCTGATCTTTTGTTGCAGTTGTTCCAAGTGCTTTCATTTCGCTCATTGCATCATTTAATACTTTAACACTTTCTGCTGTATAGCCTGTGAGATCCATTGCTGCAATTCTCTCTGCAGTCTTTTCTACATTTGCATTATACAGAGTGATATGTGCATAATTTGCTGTTCCAATAGAAGCATTATCTGATGTCAAAGTGAAATAAAAGTCTTTTCCATCAACCATTCTGTCTGCTTTTTCATTTTCAAGACCTGTCAATGTAATTTTTTTGGATGTTTCACCATCTTCAAATGTCACACTGCCTGCAAGGTCTGTATAGTTTACACCCTGTTCTGCTCCTGCAGACTGTGTAACATAATTTACTTTAGCCTGACCTTTTGTACCACCTGTACGTGTGATTTCTACTTCTGTTGTTCCACCATACATCAGTTCATACTCTGACTGCTTCATTGTGAAAATACCAGATCCATCTGCATAATAAATTTTGCTGATACCTAATGCTTTGGTTGAACGAGCCAGTTTGATTGTATGTGTGCCATATTCGAGATCCGGTGTTGTATACAGAACAGCTCCCATTTTTCTTGGAGACTTTTGTGTATTTACACTGTCTACTTTCTTTCCGTCAATGTAAACATCCATCATACCATGGTTCGGATCTGCTGTACCAACTACCCATGCTTTCGTTCCGGTAAATGTAAAGGTTGCTGCCAGTCCTGCTGTATCACCCCATGCAGAACCATTTGCATTTCCATCCTCGTCTTTCTCGAAATTCCAGGTTCCTTCTCTTGTTGCATCGTTGATAGAAACTTTTTTCAGATTGCTTGGCACTGCTTCACTGCTGCCATCAGAAGACAATGAAAATCCTTTGGATGCTTTATATACACCTACATTACAGATTTTCGGAGTATCTTTTGCTTCTGTGATATTAATACGGATTGCGGTACCTTCTACTGTTTCACCGCGGCACAGACGTTTTGCTGAAATTGTTTTTCCACTTGCAAAATCATGCCACTGTCCTGCCAGGTCTTTATATTCTACTGTAAATGCAGCAATAGTCTGACCTTTCTGAATGTATTCTTCAATAGATACCACATCAAATTTCTTCAGACCGCCAAGGTTGATTTCCAGACTTCCTGTGGTCTTTCCTTCTGCCGGTGCCCAGTAAGTATTGTCGTAAACTTCTCCCTCCGGAATGGTATCCAGAACTTTTGCAGCACCGTACTTGTCAGAATTTTTCCAGGTAGAATCTGCTGTTGCAGTTACTCCGCTTGCTTTTGTTAAATCTGTTTTAAAAGTATCGCTGATGTTCTTTCCTAATTCTTTAAAGCGATTTAACTGTGTTGCTCCTACTTCACCATTCTTATTCGGAGATAAATTCATCAGAAGTGTCGCACCGCGACCAACTGTACGGAAATAAATATCTGCCAGTTCACTCTCTGATTTCGTGGTGTCATCTCCTGCAGAATCTCTCCAGAACCAACCTGCAAGCATCTTGGTATCTACTTCCGGTACAGACCACTGAACACCATTGCTTACACCAATATAAGCTCCATCGGATTTTGGTAATGTCTCATAGTCTTCACCAATATTGATCTTCGCCCATGTTTCATTAGATGCCCAGCCTGATTCATTTCCGATCCAGTGAATACCACCAGTACCGGCAAGCTTTTTATCTTCTTTTCCATTTTTACCATTTACTGCTTTACCTGTTCCAAATACCTGACAGTGTGGATTGTTGTTTTTAATCGCACCCAGGATTGCTTTCCAGTCATATGTCTGTCTATTACTTGCACTTCCCTGTGCTCCGTCCATCCACCATTCTACAAAACGGTCAGAACGGCGGTTTGGATTATTATTGCCATATTTATAGCTTCCATCTGCTTTTTTTGCCTGACAGATTTCATTGATCCATGCTACATACAGTTCATTGTAATCAGTGAAAGTTCCGGTATTGTTATTATTCTTCTTATTGTTGTTATCACCAAAGCATCCATATTTATCTTCATGGATATCCCATGGTGAAAGATAACATCCCATATCCAGATTATACTTGGTACATGCATCTGAAATTTCTTCCAGGATATCACCTTGATAATCTGTGCTTGCAATATCATAGTCTGTATACTGGCTTGACCACAGACAGAATCCATCATGATGTTTTGCTGTGAGGATCAGACGGCTGAATCCAGCCTCTTTTACTGCTTTTACAAGATCTTCTGCATTAAATTTCTTGGTCAGTTTAAAAATTTCTTTCGGAGTCTTTGTTCCGTAATTTTCGCCCCACTCAACGTTATTGAATGTATTCGGTCCAAAGTGACAGAATGCAGCTGTTCCCTGTTTCATATACCAGAGCTGTTCATCGTTTGGTGTTGCTCCCCAGGTTTTCGGTGCATCTGTATCTTCCGGCTGTGTAGTATTTTTAATATCTACAGTAACAGTGCAGACTGCTGTCTTGCTTCCATCTTCTGTTGTTGCCGTGATTTTTGCTTCTCCATTTGCCACTGCAGTAACTACACCTGTAGTTGCATCAACCGTTGCTACTTCCTCTTTATCGGATGCAAAAGTCACTTTTTTGTTGCTTGCATCTTCTGGTTTTACGTTTGCATTTAACTGCAGCGTCTGACCTTTTGCTGTCAGGGTAGCTGTTGTCTGATCTAAAGTAACTTCCTCTACAGCTACATTTGCTTTTTTCTTAAATTCAAATTTATCTACCTGACCTCCACATTTAGGATTGGTTGCTGTAAATTTCAGCACACCAGCTCCTGCCTGTGTTACTTTGACAGTAAAGGTTACCGTATGTGTTGTAGTCGCTTTATCTTCACCGTATACATCTACACTTCCGCTCTCTACATTAGTTCCTTCCCATGTAAATTCATTTGGATTGCTCTTCAGACGTCCGCTGCGGTAAGTAGCTGTTACACTATAGTCACCTGCTGCTGGTGCATAAAAGTTCATATACATCGCATCGCCATCTTCAAACCAGGACACCATCTTCTTGCCGCTTGCCCACTCTGTATTTTCAATTACATGGATGTGTTTACTTGTATCTTCTCCTGCTTTTGGCACCAGAGTGAAATCTTCTGCTTCTACTGTCAGGGTATCCTCGCCGGTTGGCAGTGTATATGCAGGTTCAATATCAAATTTATCTACCTGCGGGCCACATTTTGGATTGGTTGCTGTAAATTTCAGTACACCTTCTCCTGCCTGTGTTACTTTGACAGTAAAAGTTACCGTATGTGTTGTAGTTGCTCCGGATTCTCCATAAACATCTACACTTCCGCTCTCTACATTGGTTCCTTCCCAAGTAAATGCATTTGGTGTGTCTGTATCTTTGCGACCACTGCGGTAAGTAGCGGTCACAGCATAAATACCTGCTTTCGGTGCATTAAATTTAATGGACATTGCATCACCGTTTTCGAAATAGTCTACAATTTTTCCATCGCTTGCCCAATCCTTCTCTACCACATGAACGTGATTAACTGTATCACCATTCAACGGACTCAGTGTAAATTTTTCTGCCTCTACAGACACTTTTTGTCCTTCTGCCGGTAATGTAACTACTTTCTCGTCTGTTGTTTCATCACTTGCCTGTACTTCTGCTGCCACTGCATCGGCTGCGAATACCTGACTCATCGGTACTGCCGGTCCGGAAATAACCATTGCAGCTGCTGTCATAATAGCTAAATACTGTTTCCACTTCATAAAAACCCTCCTGTTTTATAAAAAAACATATTTATGTATCTGCTTTATCTTAACATTTTCAATTCCTTTTTTCAATTACTATTTACTAAAAAAAGCTGATTACCGGAACATTTTTTATCTATCCTTCCAATAATCAGCTTTCAGAGATTCTGTTTTTCTATCTATTTTGCCCTGTAATTTTCTGTTTTGTATCAGAAAATCATAAAATTTATTTTTTTGTGTGTTATTTTTTGATACTCTATTTTACAAATCTGTTTACTATATAAGCGTTTGCTTCTTTTTCTTCCTGATCATCCAGTGGCTGAAGCTCAATGTCTTTTCCGTATTTTCGCTCCAGTGCTTTCTCTATCAGCCAGTCACAGACCTGTGGATTTTTCGGCAGCAGTGGTCCGTGCAGATAGGTGCCGATCACATGCTTGTATACAATACCTTCATAGCCGGATTCACCGTCGTTTCCGGAACCATACAGGACTTTGCCAAACGGCTGGTTATCACCGATATCGGTACGTCCGCCGTGATTCTCAAACCCAACAACCGGCATATCAAAGAGATCACTTTTCAGTACAATATTGCTGATCAGTCTTCCCGGTTTCTGCTCCGTGTGGAGTTTGACCAAATGCAGTCCTTCCATGCGGCCTTCGTCCGTCTGATAGTAATCTCCAAGCAGCTGATAACCACCGCAGACAGCGATCACAACACCGCCGTCTTCCACATAATCTTTAAAGTTTTTCTGGATCTGCTGCAGTCTTTTGCAGACGATCATCTGCTCACGGTCAGAACCGCCTCCGAGCAGTACAATATCCAGTTTGGAAAAATCTACTTCATCTTCCAGTTTAAATTCCAGCGTTTCTGCTTCAATGCCTCTCCACTGGCAGCGTTTCATCATGCACTGGATATTTCCCCGGTCTCCGTAGAGGTTCAACAGATCCGGATAAAGATGTCCGATTGTAATTTTCATAGCTTCTGCCGCCTCCTACGCTTTTTCCTGCTCTAATTTTTTCAGGATATTGTGAGTGTCATAAAGTGCCGTATAATTTACCAGAACATACAGGTTTCCGGTTCCGTCTGCAATGCGGTCACAAATCGCCTTTTCGACATCCGGCTCCAGTTTTGACGGAATATCAACATATTTCAGACGCAGACGCATATCCTGGCATCGAATTCCGCTGACCGTGATCGACGCTGCATTCATATCCTGAAAACGGTCAAAATCCACATCCCAGAGCCAGGAAATATCCGTACCATCCTGATCTTTATCGTTGATCAGCACGATGATATCTTTCGGTTTGTCATCTTCCTGCACTGCGGAAATATTCTGGTTAAATCCAGCCGGATTCTTTGCAAGGTTCAGCAGAACATCGGTATTTTTGATGTGAAAATGCTCCATACGTCCGTTCTGCGGATTGTAGTCTGCCAGCACTTTGTTGTAATTTTTTAATTCCAGACCGGCTGTGCGAGCTGCTGCATAGGCTGCCAGAATATTATAAACGTTGTAGAATCCACGGTAGTTGGCTTTTATTTCTCTGTTATCCACATCGAAGGAAAGTTTTCCACCGCTTTTTACGTTTTCAGCATCAAAATCGAGCTTCGGTCTTTTAAATCCGCAGTTCGGACACTCATAATCCCCAAGCTGACTATAATGGTAAAAATGGTAATTCAGCTTTTCTCCGCAGCATTTGCAGAACTGACCTTCCCGGATCTCTCTTGCATTTTCTTTTTCCTGCTGACACTGCTTTCCGATACCAAACGTAACATATTTGTTACCGGAATCTTTTGCAAGAAATGCCGAAAGTGCATCATCGCCATTTACGACAAGTGTCATATCAGGAGCCATATGCATGGCTTTTTTGAGCAGTTCCATCGTAATATCAATCTCCCCGTAACGGTCGAGCTGATCCCGGAAAAGATTGGTCAAAATCATATAGTCCGGTTTAAAATACGGCAGAACTCTTACTGTTGATGCCTCATCAATCTCAATACACGCATAATCCGCATCCAGTTTTCCGTTCCATTTCGCTGCCAGCACGAATGCCGATACGACACCGTTGAGCATATTGGAACCGGTGTGGTTGCAGATCACTTTCTCACCTTCTGCCTCGATTGCCGAGCAGAGCAGATTATTGGTTGTCGTCTTTCCGTTTGTTCCGCAGGTGATAAAAATCTTTTTCCGCACCTGCCCGGAAAGTTCCATCAGGATTTTCGGATCTATTTTAAGTGCAATTTTGCCGGCCAGGGTTACCCCCTGTTTGCCGGCAAGTTTACATACTACACATGTTGCTTTTGAAATCCAGATTGCAAGCATTCTTCGCAAAATCATGGTCTTCCTCCAGTTTGATTACTCCTGTGTTGTCTCTTCGTTTTTGATTTCTTCGTCGTTTTTCTCATCTTCGATCATTTCGTCTTCGATTTTTTTGATGATATCTTCGCTGTCTGCTGAAGTTTCACGGACTTTCGCAATACTTGCCACAGATACGTTCTCCGAAAGATTCATAAGTTTCACACCGGATGTCACACGTCCAAGAACGGAAATATCGCTGCACATCATACGAATGACAATGCCTTCGGTATTGATCATCATGATCTCGTCATCCATATGGAGGTTCTTAACACCGATCACGTTTCCTGTCTTCTCCATGATCTTATAACATTTCACACCTTTACCACCGCGGTTCTGGCTCTTGAACTCATCGATCGAGGTCAGTTTTCCCATGCCGTTTGCAGATACGATCAGAAGGTGATCTCCCTGTGTATTGAGCTGCATACCAATGACTTCATCGCCGTCATTGAGCTGCATGCCGATGACTCCCATCGCCGTACGTCCCATGCTGCGGACATCGGTTTCCGGGAATCGAATACACTGACCGTATTTTGTTACCAGGAAAATATCTTTCTTGTTGTTGGTCAGCTTGACTTCGATCAGTTCATCATCTTCACGCAGGCTGATGGCTGCAAGTCCTGTCTTTCTTACGTTTGCATAATCCAGAAGCGGTGTCTTTTTCACAATACCCTTTCTGGTTGCCATAAACAGATATTTGCCCTGCTTGTACTCTTTGACCGGGATCATCGCCGTGATCTTTTCTTCCGGTGCGAGCTGGAGCAGATTGACGATCGCCGTTCCTCTTGCCGTACGGCTGGCTTCCGGGATTTCATATCCTTTCAGGCGGTATACTTTTCCGGTGTTGGTAAAGAACATCAGATAGTGATGTGTATTCATCATCAGCAGTTCTTCGATGTAGTCATCTTCGATGGTCTGCATACCCTTGATGCCCTTGCCACCGCGGTTCTGAGCTTTGAAATTGTCAACACTCATACGTTTAATATAACCAAGTTTTGTCATGGCGATCACAACATTTTCACGCGGGATCAGATCTTCTGTAGAAATATCATACATATCAAATCCAATGGAAGTTCTTCTCTCATCACCATACTTATCTGCGATTTCCATGATTTCTGTTTTGATCACGCCAAGCAGAAGATTTTCGTCTGCCAGAATGGCTCTCAACTCCTTGATTTTTGCCATCAGAGCTTCATACTCTGCTTCGATCTTCTCTCTTTCCAGACCGGTCAGTGCACGCAGACGCATATCTACGATCGCCTGTGCCTGTGCATCGGAAAGTTCAAAACGTGTCATCAATGCTTCTTTTGCAAGTGCTGCTGTTCTGGATGCACGGATAATGCTGATGACTTCATCAATATGATCCAGTGCGATCAGCAGACCTTTTAAGATATGTGCACGTTCTTCTGCTTTGTTGAGTTCGTACTGTGTACGTCTTGTAACAACGTCTTCCTGATGTCTCAGATAATGCTGGAGCATCTCCAGAAGATTCAGAACTTTCGGCTCTTTGTTTACCAGTGCGAGCATAATCACACCAAAGGTATCCTGGAGCTGTGTATGTTTGAAAAGCTGATTCAGTACGACATTTGCGTTGACATCTCTTCGAAGCTCAATGTTGATACGCATACCTTCACGGCTTGATTCATCTGTGATCGCTGTGATTCCGTCAATCTTTTTATCACGTACCAGTTCTGCCATTTTTTCGATCAGTCTGGCCTTGTTTACCATGTACGGCAGCTCCGATACCAGAATACGGCTCTTGCCGTTTGGCATGGATTCGATTTCTGTTACGGCACGCACACGGATCTTGCCGCGTCCTGTGCGGTAAGCTTCCTGGATTCCTCTTGTTCCGAGGATCATTGCACCGGTCGGGAAATCCGGACCTTTTACGATATCCAGGATTTCTTCGATCTCCGTCTCTCTGCCTTCTTCAATGCGGTTGTCGATGATCTTCACAACGGCTTTTACAACTTCACGCAGATTATGCGGCGGAATGTTCGTTGCCATACCTACGGCGATACCGGTCGTACCATTTACCAGAAGATTCGGAAATCTTGCCGGAAGTACATCTGGCTCTTTCTCCGTTTCATCGAAGTTCGGTGAAAAATCTACCGTATTTTTATCGATATCTGCAAGCATTTTCATGGAAATTTTGCTCAGACGTGCCTCAGTATATCGCATGGCAGCAGCTCCGTCACCGTCGACAGAACCAAAGTTTCCGTGGCCGTCTACCAGCGGATATCTGGTTGACCAGTCCTGAGCCATATTTACCAGTGCTCCGTAGATGGAGCTGTCTCCATGTGGATGATATTTACCCATGGTATCACCGACAATACGTGCACATTTACGGTGCGGCTTGTCAGGTCCGTTATTCAGTTCGATCATGGAATACAAAACTCTTCGCTGCACCGGCTTCAGACCGTCTCTTACATCCGGCAATGCACGTGCTGCAATAACGCTCATTGCATAATCGATATAAGATTCTTCCATGGTCTTTTTCAAATCCACGTCATGTATCTTATCAAAAATATTGTCTTCCAACAGTTTTTCCTCCTACTTCCGAGCACTAAATATCCAGATTTTTTACAAACTGAGCATTCTCTTCAATAAATTCTCTTCTTGGTTCTACCTGATCGCCCATCAGCGTTGTAAAGGTAACATCGAGCTCTGAAGAATTTTCGTTATCCATAACAACACGGCGGAGCACTCGTTTTTCCGGGTCCATGGTAGTTTCCCAGAGCTGCTCTGCATCCATCTCTCCAAGACCTTTGTAACGCTGGATCTTGTTGTTCTGGTCTCGTCCGACTTCTCCCAGGATCGCTGCCAGCTGCTCATCGCTGTACGCATACCAGACTTTTTTATTTTTCTCCAGTTTATACAGTGGTGGCTGTGCCAGATATACATGTCCTTCTTTGATCAGATCCGGCATGAAACGGTACAGGAATGTCAAAAGCAGTGTACTAATATGTGCACCATCAACATCGGCATCGGTCATAATGATGATCTTGTCATAACGCAGTTTTGAAATATCGAAATCTTCGTGGATACCGGTTCCGAACGCAGTGATCATCGCCTTGATCTCCGCATTTGCATAAATACGGTCAAGTCTTGCTTTCTCCACATTCAGGATTTTTCCGCGAAGCGGCAGGATTGCCTGGGTTGCACGGCTTCTCGCTGTCTTTGCAGAACCACCGGCAGAATCTCCCTCAACAATATAGATTTCACAGTTTTTCGGATCTTTGTCTGAACAGTCTGCCAGTTTTCCAGGAAGAGACATTCCTTCCAGTGCAGATTTTCTTCTGGTCAGATCTCTTGCTTTTCTGGCTGCCTCTCTCGCTCTCTGAGCCATGATAGATTTCTCAAGGATCATTTTTGCAACCTGCGGATGCTGTTCCAGATAGATCATCAGCTGCTCGGAAACAATATTATCAACGGCACCTCGTGCCTCACTGTTGCCCAGTTTCTGCTTGGTCTGACCTTCAAACTGCGGATCTTCAATCTTGATGCTTACGATCACGGTAAGACCTTCACGGATATCATCACCGGAAAGTGTCTCGGTGTCCTTGATCAGTTTATTCAGTCTCGCATAAGAATTAAAAGTCTTTGTCAGTGCATTTTTAAAACCAGTCAGATGGGTTCCGCCTTCCGGAGTCGTGATGTTATTTACAAAACTGTAGGAACCTTCGGTGTATCCATCGTTGTGCTGCATGGCAACTTCCACATAAATATTATCCTTCATTCCTTCACAGTAAATAATATCCGGGTAAAGCGGTGTCTTGCCTTTATTCAGGTAAGTCACAAACTCCTTGATACCGCCCTCATAATGGAACGTCTTTTCGATTGGTTCTTCCGGACGGTCATCTCTTAAAACAATCTTGATATTTTTTGTAAGAAATGCCATCTCACGAAGTCTCTGTTTAAGCACATTAAAATCAAAAACTGTTTCTTCAAAAATTTCGCTGTCCGGCAGGAATGTAACCGTTGTACCTGTTTTCTTTGGATCACATTCTCCGATCACTTTTAATTTATATACTACTTTTCCTCTTTCATATCGCTGACGATAAATTTTACCTTCATGGTAAATCGTAACTTCAAGATGTGTAGAAAGTGCATTTACAACAGACGCACCTACACCATGCAGACCACCGGAAACTTTGTATCCGCCACCGCCGAATTTTCCGCCAGCATGCAGGATCGTAAACACGACTTCTACCGCCGGAATACCTGCTTTGTGGTTGATTCCGACCGGAATGCCTCGTCCATTGTCAATGACTGTTACGGAATTATCTTTATTTATCGTTACCTGGATGGTATCACAATACCCCGCAAGAGCTTCATCAACTGCATTATCTACAATCTCATAAACCAGATGATGAAGACCTCTGGACGATGTACTGCCGATATACATACCCGGTCTCTTTCGTACAGCCTCAAGACCTTCCAATATCTGAATCTGATCTGCACCGTATTCTGCATTGCTCTCTGTGCCCATAGTAACCTCCTGTCTTTTCTTTTCATCCTTCGCAAACAACACCGTCTGCAACATGAAAAACTTTGTTCAACTGAAACTTGTTTTCTATAAAATCATCAATCCCCGTACAGGTGATCAACGTCTGTATATCATGTATACTGTCTAATAAATACTGCTGCCTGCTGCTGTCCAGTTCGGAAAGTACATCATCCAGAAGCAGTACCGGCGTATCTTTGATCGCTCTTTTTACCAGTTCGATCTCCGCAAGTTTCAGCGAAAGTGCAGCCGTTCTCTGCTGCCCCTGCGATCCAAATCTGCGGATATCTACACCCTTTACTTCAAAAAGCAGATCGTCCCTGTGAGGACCTGTCATGCTCATTTTCACCTTCAGATCCCGTTTCCTGGAAGTCTGAAGTTTTCTTTCGAATTCGTCCGCAGAAACATTTTTCTCATAACGGACCATCAGCTCTTCTCTGCCGCCCGTCAGATTTCTATGTATCTCTGCTACAATCACGCCAAGCTCTTTGACAAACCGCTCCCTTGATTCGATCAGCTTTTTTCCATATTTTACCAGCTGCATATCCCATATATCCAGCATTTCTTCATACTGACTGTTAAAAGAACACTCTTTCAGAAGCTTATTTCTCTGTATGATCACTTTATTGTAATTGGAAAGCTCGTGTAAGTAAAGCTTATCCAGCTGACAAAGTTCCATATCAATAAAACGCCGCCGCTCCGCCGGTCCGTTTTTAATGATACCAAGATCCTCCGGTGAGAAAAAAACAAAGTTTGCGATTCCAAGCAGCTCTGCCGCCTTTCGGATCGGCACGCCGTTGACTGCAATGCCCTTCGGCCGGTTCTTTTTCAGATGCATATCGATCTCATAAGCACTCTGGCTTCTGCTGATCGCCATCCGTATATGAGCTTCTTCCTCACCAAAACGGATCATTTCCCTGTCTTTACTTCCCTTATGGGATTTCGTCGTTCCGCATAGATATACCGCTTCGAGAATATTGGTCTTCCCCTGGGCATTGTTCCCATAGAAAAGATTCGTTCCCTTATCAAAAGACAACTGCAGCGACTCATAATTGCGGAACTGATTCAGCTTCAAAGATTTTACTATCATTCCATCAATCTGTAATTTTTACAGTCTGACCATCATATTCTACCACATCGCCGGCATGCAGTTTCTTGCCCCGCTGTGTTTCTGTCTGGCCGTTTACCTTCACAAGACCATCCTGAACGGCATATTTTGCGTCCACGCCGGACTCTACAAAACCTGCTGCTTTCAATGCCTGACCAAGTTTGATAAACTCATCTCTTAATTTAATTGTTTCCATAAACTTTCACTCCTTATGCCATAAAATTAACCGGCAAGATCAAATATATATAAGATTGCTGTTCGTCTCTGATAAAGCATGGTGCTTTCGGGTTCATCAGATAAATATCAACCGTTTCATCATCAATAACACGAAGAGCATCGATCAGAAATCGCGGATTAAATCCGATCATAATGTCCTTGCCTTCTTTATTGATGTCAATTTCTTCATCCATGGAACCGATCTGAGACTGAATCTTAAGTTCAATATTATCATCTGTGATTGAAAGAATGATCGGTTTTTTATCACTTTCTTTTACCAGAAGTGTCGCACGGTCAATACAGTCCAGAAGCTCTTTTTTATTTACCTGAATCTTGGTTTCGTAGTCACTGGAAAGCATCTGATCAATGCGGAAATATTCACCCTCAATCAGACGTGACACAACAACGGTATCATCAAATTCAAAGACAATATGATTTTTTGTAAAGAAAATACTGACTTCATCTTCGGTTTCGCCTGATAAAATCTTACTGATTTCGATAAGTGTCTTTCCAGGAACGACAACTTTGATATCAGAATATTCCTCTTTTAATTCAATTTTCCGTATACTTATGCGGTGTCCATCCAGGGATACTACACGCAGCATATCGCCTTTGACTTCGAATAATTCGCCGGTCATCATCTTATTGTTTTCATTGGCTGCGATCGAGAAAATAGTCTGACGAATCACCTCTTTTAATGTAAATTGAGAGACAACAATATGATTATCTCTTTCTACATAAGGAAGATAGGAAAATTCTTCCCCGGACTGACCGCTGATGCTGAATTTTGCCTTCTCACAGGTGATGGTAGTCGTCAGATTTCCGTCTGTTTCAATCGTAACATCATTATCAGGAAGTTTACGAATGATATCAGAGAAAATTTTTGCATCAATTGCAACAATTCCTTTTTCCAGAATGGTACCGTCAACGATGGTTTCAATTCCAAGTTCCATATCATTGGCTGTAAATTTAATATTGTTTGTGGATGCATCAATTAAAATACATTCCAGGATAGGCATGGTTGTTTTTCCTGGGATTGCTTTCAGAACAATATTCACACTTTTTAAAAGATTACTTTTTGAGCATACTAATTTCATTGTGTTGATAACTCCTTTGTGGGTTAAATGAGATAAATTAAAGAGAAAATCCGCAGTAGCCGCCGTAGGGGATGTGAATATGTGAATAACTCCCAAAATCCTTGAATTTAAGGGAAAAAACAGGTTGGATAAACTGGTGAAAAGTCCACAAATTTCTGAGGAAAACCGGTGGGTTATTAACATCCTCAGAAATTGGCTAAAGTTATTCACACAGTATCCAACACATATCCACATTATTTTGTGCACAAATAAAAAGACGATGCTTTTTCGGCCGTCTAGTTTGGATTCAGTTTCTTTTTAATGATATCTATCGTGTTTTTCAGATCATCGGAAGTCTCAATTTCTTTCGAAATTTTCTCAACTCCATGAAGTACGGTCGTATGATCGCGGTTTCCCATCAGTTTTCCGATCGCTTTGAGCGGTGTGCTGGTCATTTCACGGCACAGATACATGGCAATCTGCCTTGGAATCACGATATCAGCACTTCGTTTGGAACCTTTTATATCATCTGTTTTGATATGAAAGTGTTCTGCAACGGTCAGAAGGATCAGATCCGGGGTGATTTCTCGTTTTGCGTTCGGTGAAATCATATCCTTTAAGGCTTCCTGTGCCAGTTCTACTGTAATTTCGCGGTGTTCAAGACTGCTCATTGCAGTGATCCGGTTCAGTGCACCTTCGAGTTCACGGATATTGGACTTGATATTGGTAGCAATATACTGAATGACTTCATCATCCAGATGGTAACCTTTTTCTTTGGAATCACGTTCTTCTTTTTTGCGGAGGATTGCCATCCTTGTCTCATAATCCGGGGAAGAAATATCTGCGATCAGGCCCCATTCAAAGCGGGATTTCAGCCTTCCTTCCAGCGTTGCGATCTCTTTCGGCGGTTTATCGGATGAAATGATGATCTGCTTTTTCGCACCATGCAGGTCGTTAAACGTGTGGAAAAACTCTTCCTGTGTGGACTCTTTTCCGATGATAAACTGGATATCGTCGATCAGCAGAACGTCGATATTACGGTACTTTTCACGGAATTTTGTCATAGCAGTATTATTGCCGTTTCGGATCGCTTCAATCAGTTCGTTCGTAAAGGATTCACTCGTTACATAAAGTACTCTGGTCTGTGGATTATTTTCCAGGATAAAGTGTGCGATCGAGTGCATCAGATGGGTTTTCCCCAGTCCAACACCTCCGTAGAGGAAGAGGGGATTGTAGATTTCGCCCGGGGATTCGGCAACTGCCAAAGATGCAGCGTGTGCAAATTTGTTGTTGCTTCCGACAACGAAGTTTTCAAAGGTATATTCCGGATTTAAATTTGCTTTTTCTAATATATTATTGAAAGAATTGTCAGTATTCGAAGAGGAATCCGCTTCTTTTACAACATTTTGTTCTACAGTATACACGATCTTGGTGCAGTCCAGTCCTGTAAGCTCTGCAATCGTAGAACGAAGCGGAGTTGTAAACTTCTTATTTATATAGGAATTAATGAAATCCTCGTTAATACCCATTTCATCAATCGGGACATAAATAAAAAGAGTGCCTTCGTCACTGTCATATCTTTGTACTTGAAGTGGTTTGATCCAGGTGTTGATGGAAATTGGGGAAAATCCGAATTCTGTACTGAGGGTATCCACAACACTGTCCCACTTTTCTTCTATGATATTCATGAGGATCTCCTTTTAAGGCCAGTTTTACTTATTTAATATTAAACTAAAACAGGAAAATTATCAATGCTTATTTTTGAATGTGCATAACTTTTCGACAATAATCCACACTCAAAAATGCGATAAAATGGGCGTTTGTGGGAAAAATGTAGAAAATATGCAAAAGTTACACACGAAGTTATCCCCAAGTTATCCCCAAAATGTGGATAACTTTATGTAAACCAATAAGTTTACATAAGTATGTTACAGAAGACCCAGATGAAAAAAAGGTTGAAAAATAAAGGAATTTTGGGAATCACAGACTTCGAAAAATGTAGAAAAATGTCGAAAGAAGGAAAGAGGTGGGATTGGCAGTGTGAATAACTAAAGGAACATCATCCACAGTGGGAAAAGCCTTATTTTAAGGCATTTTTTTGAAAAAGAAAAAAAGTTTTTCACATCAAATAAAAAAGTTATCCCCAAGTTATCCCCAAAATGTGGATAACTGAGTGTAAACTATGCAGATGTCCGCTTTGCATCCGTTTGTCTATGGGACTGACAGGAACGGTTCTGCCCCAAAGCATGGTTCAATTGAAAAAATCACGGAATTACTTGACTTTATGGGGCTTTGCATATATAATTGAAACGATGTTTTCTAAACAGATAAAACAGATTTTATATTTGATAAGGAGGTGCCGTAATAATGAAAATGACATTTCAGCCAAAGAAAAGATCCAGAGCTAAAGTTCATGGATTCAGAGCAAGAATGAGCACTGCAGGCGGAAGAAAAGTACTTGCTGCCAGAAGATTAAAAGGAAGAAAAAAATTATCAGCATAGGCCGCAGATGTGTGGCCTTTTCTTCTATGTTCGTCTTTTGAAAGGATGACAGAAAAAAGGAAGCAGTATGATATTTTCAGAGTCTTTGAAAAAAAACAGAGATTTCCAGACGGTATATAAGTATGGAAAGTCGGCCGCCAACCGTTATCTCATTATGTATATCTATCCGAATCAGACAGAGAGGAACAGACTTGGGATTTCGGTCAGTAAAAAGGTGGGCAATAGTGTGGTCAGACACAGACTGGCCAGATTGATAAGAGAAAGTTATCGCCTGAGTGAAACCAGGTTTCACTCAGGATATGATATTGTAGTAATTGCAAGACCTGTTGCAAAAGATAAGAATTATTTTGAAGTAGAAAGTGCATTATTACATCTTGGTAAAGTGCATAAAATAGCAGGTTGATATTCATGAAAAATATTTTAATCGCAATGATCCGGTTTTATCAGAAATTTCTGTCACCATTAAAGCATACGAGATGCCCCTATACACCGACCTGCTCGCAGTATGGCCTGGAGGCGATACAAAAATACGGGGCTTTTAAAGGAAGTCTTCTGGCATGCTGGAGGATTTTGCGATGCAATCCCTTTTCCAAGGGTGGTTATGATCCCGTTCCGTAAACGGGTAGGAAGAATTAAAAATAGAAAATTGAATATGAAGAACTGCTGTATAATGTCAGGTGAATATGCAGGAGGAAGGTTATGTTATTAACAAAAAGCAACACCATCATCATTGGACAGGTGGCAACACTGTTAGGTCTTTTGATGAATGCGATTTTTAGTTTCACTGACGGGGTGTTTGGGATTTCCAATATCGGTGTATGTATTATTTTGTTTACACTGGTTATTTATGCCCTGCTCACTCCACTCACGATCAAACAGCAGAAGTTTTCAAAGATGTCTGCGATCATGAATCCTGAGATAAAGGCAATCCAGAAAAAGTATGCCGGCAAAAACGACCAGGTAAGTATGATGAAGATGAACGAAGAAACACAGAATGTATATGCAAAATACGGTGTTTCTCCGATGGGAACATGTCTTCCGATGCTGATTCAGCTGCCGATCCTGTTTGCATTGTATCGTGTAATCTGGAATATTCCGGCTTACGTTGCAAGTGTAAAAGATGTATTTACTCCTCTTGTAAATGTTCTTTTAAAGACACAGGGTACACAGCAGTTTTTAGCTGATACAGTAGGAAACCAGGTCAATTTCCAGAGACTTGGTTATACAGCAAACAGTGCGATCGATGCACTGTACAAGTTCAAACCGGCAGACTGGACTGCAATGGCAGAGAAGTTTCCGGATCTGTCAGGTATGATCTCACAGACAACAGGCAGTCTTGATAAAATGAACTATTTCCTAGGATTGAATATTTCCAATTCACCGATGACAGCGATGGTGGAAAATTTCAAGGCACATAACTGGATTTTATTTGTATGTGCACTGGCAATCCCGGTACTGGCAGGTTTAAGCCAGTGGCTCAACACCAGACTGATGCCGCAGGCAGCAGCAAGCCCGGCAGGAGACGACAGTTCCATGGAAAGCTCCATGAAGATGATGAACAATATGATGCCTCTGGTATCTGTATTCTTCTGTCTGTCACTTCCGATCGGTCTTGGTATCTACTGGATCGCAGGTGCGGTATTCAGAGGTATCCAGCAGGTTATTGTCAACAAACATATGGAAAAGATGGATATGGACGCACTGATCCGCAAAAATGTGGAGAAAATGAATGCCAAACGTAAGAAACAGGGACTTCCGCCAAAGAAAATTTCTGAGCATGCAAAAGTAAACTTCAAAGATCTTGAGGATGCACAGAAAGTGGATGAGAAGAAACAGGCAGAACGTCAGAAAAAAATCCAGGATTCTACGGAGTACTATAAACACGCAGATGCGAAACCGGGAAGTATTGCAGCAAAAGCGAGAATGGTTCAGCAGTTTGATGAAAAGAATCCAAAAGGTAAGAAAAATAAGAATTAAAGTAATAAGGTAATAAAGAGAAGTAATATGGGGAGAAGGATGGGAGGTATTAAAATGGAAGAGTATATCGAGGTTTCTGCGAAGACAAAAGAAGAAGCGATCATGAATGCAGCAATTCAGCTTGGAACAAGCAGCGATAATATTGAATATGATGTTATTCAGGAAGCAACTTCCGGACTTTTTGGAATCGGAAGAAAACCGGCCATTATAAGGGCAAGAAAGAAAAAAGATATTTCTCTTGATTTTGAGGAAGCCGTAAGAGATCCTTTGAAGGACATTTCTGCAAAGAAAAGCTTTATGAAAAAACCGGCAAAGAAATTTACCAAAGAGCCGGTAAAAAAACAGCCTGAGAAAACGGTTGAAAAGAAGGAAGAAAAACCGGTTGAGAAGGAACCGGAAAGAAAACCGGAAAATCAGCCGCAGTCAAAAGCTGAAAAAGAAGTGGAAGTAAAGAAAGAAGAACCGCAGGCAAAACCGGCAGTTACAAGAGAAAAGCTTCCGATCAACAAAGAAGCAGCAGAGAAAGATGCAAAAGAATTTCTGGAGAAAATGTTTGCAGCAATGGATTCAGAAGTTTGCATCAAAACATCATTTGATAAAGATGACAATCTGAACATCGAGCTTTCCGGTAAAGACATGGGTGTTCTGATCGGTAAGAGAGGACAGACTCTTGATTCTATCCAGTATCTTACAAGCCTCGTTGTCAACAAAGGCAATGCGGGATATGTACGTGTGAAGGTAGATACCGAAAACTACCGTGCACGCAGAAAAGAGACGCTGGAAAATCTGGCAAAGAATATTGCGTTCAAAGTAAAGAGAACAAAGAAACCGGTATTCCTGGAGCCGATGAATCCATACGAGAGAAGAGTGATCCATTCTGCACTTCAGAATGATCCGCTGGTGTCCACACACAGCGAGGGCGAAGAGCCGTATCGTAAAGTAGTTGTTACATTAAAAAAACAGTAAAGTAAAATAGTTGTAAGTGATATGAGTCTGATTTTCAGTGCGGCAGATATGCTGCCGAAAATCAGACTTTTTGAATATCAGGAGGAATCAATGAAAGGTGAAACGATTGCAGCGATCTCCACAGCAGTCAGCAGTTCCGGAATCGGGATTGTGCGAATCAGCGGAGATCAGGCATTTGAAATAGCGGACCGTGTATACAGAAGTCCGAAAGGCAAAAAGAAATTATCAGAACAGCAATCCCATACGGTTCACTATGGTTATATCTGTGACGGAGACGAAGTGCTGGATGAGGTGCTTGTAGTTCTGATGCGTGCACCGAGGAGTTTTACGGCGGAAGATACCGTAGAAATCGACTGCCACGGCGGTGTGTATGCGATACAGCGAGTGCTGGAAGCTGTGATCAAAAATGGTGCAGCTCCGGCAGAGCCGGGAGAATTTACCAAACGTGCCTTTTTAAATGGAAGAATGGATCTGTCGCAGGCGGAGGCGGTGATGGATGTCATTGAGGCAAAAAATGAATACGCTCTGAAAAGTTCCGTCGGCCAGCTTCGCGGAAGCATCGGTCAGAAAATAAAGGATCTGAGAGCAAAGATCATTTATCATATTGCATATATTGAGTCGGCATTGGATGATCCGGAACATATCAGCCTTGACGGTTATCCGCAGGAGCTTGAAAAGGAAAATGAAGCGTGGATCGAGATGATCGAGAAGCTGATCCGCTCTGCAAACGATGGAAGGATCATGACGGAAGGCATCAAGACGGTAATCCTTGGAAAGCCAAACGCCGGAAAGTCTTCTCTGCTTAATAAGCTTTGCGGAACGGAAAAGGCGATCGTGACAGACATTGCGGGAACGACAAGAGATGTGCTGGAGCAGAGCATCAATCTTCACGGCATCACACTTAACCTGATGGATACCGCAGGCATCCGTGATACGGAAGATATCGTAGAGCAGATTGGTGTGCAGCGTGCAAAAAAATATGCAAAAGAAGCAGACCTGATTCTGTACGTGGCAGATTCATCGACCGCACTGGATGAGAATGATGAAGAGATTATCGAACTATTTGAAGGCAGAAAGGTGATCGTTCTTTTAAATAAATCGGATCTGGAGCCGGTAACGACAGAACAGATCCTGAAGGAAAAAGTGGGAGAACATCCGGTGATCTGCGTTTCTGCAAAAGATGAGACTGGATTTGAACAGCTTGAGGATACACTCAAAAATATGTTTCTTGAAGGCAGCCTTTCTTTTAACGATGAGGTATGTATCACAAATATGCGTCATAAGGCAGCACTTATGGATGCAAAAGAGAGCCTGAAGCAGGTGACGGAGAGCATCGCACAGGATATGCCGGAGGATTTCTTCTCGATCGATCTGATGAGTGCATATGAATCTCTGGGAACGATTATCGGCGAGGCCGTGGATGATGATCTGGTAAATGAAATTTTCAGTAAGTTCTGTATGGGCAAATAAGTGGAGGCAAGAAATGAATACATTAGAAGAATATACAGATGTGGTAGTCGTAGGAGCCGGACATGCCGGATGTGAGGCAGCACTTGCCTGTGCAAGACTCGGACTTTCCACAACTATTTTTACCGTGAGTGTGGACAGCATTGCACTGATGCCGTGCAACCCGAACATAGGTGGAAGCTCCAAGGGTCATCTGGTAAGAGAGATCGATGCACTTGGCGGTGAGATGGGAAAAAATATCGACAAAACGTTTATCCAGTCCAAGATGCTCAATAAATCCAAAGGACCTGCCGTACATTCTCTGCGTGCACAGGCAGACAAGGCAGAATATTCCAGATCCATGCGAAAAGTTTTGGAAAACACAGATAACCTGTCAGTCGTGCAGGCAGAAGTTGCAGAAATTCTGACAGAAGACGGAAAAATCACCGGAGTCAAAACATTCTCCGGGGCAACGTATCACTGCAAAGCCTGCGTGCTTTGTACCGGAACATATCTGCGTGCAAGATGTATTTACGGTGATATCAGTAATTATACCGGGCCAAACGGATTGCAGGCAGCAAATCATCTGACAGATTCCCTGAAAGCACATGGAATCGAGATGCAGCGATTTAAGACCGGTACACCGGCACGTGTAGACCGCAGATCGATTGATTTTTCAAAAATGCAGGAACAGTTTGGCGATGAGAGAGTGGTACCCTTTTCTTTTACAACCGATCCGGAGAGTGTCCAGATCGACCAGGCATCCTGCTGGCTGACTTATACAAACGAAGAAACACATGAAATTATCCGGAAAAATCTGGATCGTTCACCACTTTATTCCGGTATGATTGAGGGAACCGGACCAAGATACTGTCCGTCCATCGAGGACAAAGTGGTAAAATTTGCAGATAAAAACAGACACCAGGTATTTCTTGAGCCGGAAGGACTGCATACGAACGAAATGTATATCGGCGGTATGTCAAGCTCCCTGCCGGAAGATGTTCAGCATGAAATGTACCACACGGTAGCCGGACTTGAGCACGCAAAGATCGTCCGCAATGCCTATGCGATCGAGTATGACTGCATCAATCCGAGACAGCTGGATGCATCCCTGGAGTTTAAAAATATCAGGGGACTTTTCAGTGGCGGACAGTTTAACGGCAGCAGCGGATATGAAGAAGCAGCGGCACAGGGACTGATTGCCGGTATCAATGCAGCAATGCAGGTAAAGGGAAAAGAGCCGCTGATCCTTGATCGTTCGGAAGCTTATATTGGTGTTCTAATCGATGATCTGGTAACAAAAGAGAATCGTGAGCCATATCGTATGATGACATCCAGAGCAGAATATCGTCTGCTTCTGCGTCAGGACAATGCAGATCTGCGTCTGACAGAGAAAGGTTATCAGGTGGGGCTGATCTCCGAAGAACGCTATCAGGATCTGAAAACAAAAGAGCGTCAGATCGCAGAAGAAATAGAACGTGTAGATCATGAGAATATCGGCGGAACCGAAGTAGTACAGAAATTTCTGGAGGCACATGAAAGTACACTTCTGAAGTCCGGAACAACCATCGGAGAACTGGTACGCCGTCCGGAGCTGGACTATGAGATGTTAGCAGAGATTGACAAAAACAGACCGCAGTATTCTGCCGGTGTGCGTGAACAGGTCAATATCAACATCAAATATCAGGGCTACATCCGAAGACAGATGAAGCAGGTCGAGCAGTTCAAGAAAATGGAAAACAAACGAATTCCGAAAGATATTAATTACGACGAAGTCGGAAGCCTGAGAATTGAAGCGGTGCAGAAACTGAAAAAATTCCAGCCGCTTTCCATCGGACAGGCATCCCGTATTTCCGGTGTGTCACCGGCGGATATTTCCGTACTGCTCGTATATTTGGAATCCAGAGATCGAAAATAAAGTGAAGTCCTGCGGCAAAAGAATGTTTGGCAGACGAAACGTAAATATTGAATTTTAAGTCAGATGCACGAGATATTTGACAGGAGGAAAACGTGGACAGAAGTAAATTTCATATTTTAGAAGATGGATGTCAGGCATTTGGCGTGACATTGACAGAGAAGCAGATTGAACAGTTTGAGAAATATTATGAGCTGCTGGTAGAATGGAATAAAGTGATGAACCTCACCGGGATCACTGAATTTGACGAAGTGATGCAGAAACATTTTGTGGACAGCGTGGCAGCGGCAGAATATGTGGAGATGGAAAAAATAAACAGCCTGATTGATGTCGGGACCGGAGCCGGCTTTCCGGGAATCCCACTGAAGATTGTTTATCCACATTTGCAGGTGACACTTTTGGACTCTTTGAACAAAAGGATCAAATTTCTGGATGAAGTTGTGGATAACCTGGGGCTTACCGGAATCGAAACGGTGCATGGAAGAGCAGAAGATGCGGCGAAAAAAGCAGAATACCGCGAACAGTTTGATCTGTCTGTTTCCAGAGCAGTTGCGAACCTTGCGTCCCTTACCGAGTATTGCCTGCCGTTTGTAAAAGTCGGCGGAAAATTTGTTTCCTATAAATCTGTTTCAGTGGATGAAGAAATCGCTCAGAGTAAGAAGGCAGTTTATGTGCTTGGCGGAGAAATCGGAAAAGTGGAGAAATTCCATCTGCCGGGAAGTGACATGGAGAGGGCAATTGTGGTTGTGGAAAAGAAGAGAAGCACGCCGAAGAAATACCCGAGAAAAGCCGGGATGCCAACGAAAGAGCCTCTTGCGTGAATGTGCAAAAAGAAGATCATTAAAATAGTAAAAGATAGTTAAAAATAGGGAAAAAACAGTACGCCATAAATACACGAAAACAATCTGCTGACACGCTTCGTTTCCTGGGAAGCTGCCGTCCGTGCAATTTGTTTTCGGATATTTATGGCTGTATTATTTTACGCACTGTTTTCTACAGGTGAAACCATCGGATGTAATTGATCGAATTTACAGTTGTACTATGGAAATTACAGGGCTTTTTGGAAGTATGGTATCCTGTTAATAGTTGATGCATGAGTCAAAAAGTTAAAAGGTTGTTATAAAAAAAGTAAAAAACAGGATAATTTTTGCAAGGAGAATTTTTATGGATTTGATTAAGAATTTTGATTTTGCCGAGTTTGATCATGATAAAATTCTGGAAAACGTAACACCGATTCTGCTTCCGGAGCGTAACGTGACATCCGATCAGGTGTCCTGCAAAGTCCCGGGGATGGAAGATGTCCGGATGCTGTTCGCCATCTGTCAGGACGAAAAGCTGTATTTACTAACGAAAAAGGCTCTGATGAGAGAGAAGGTACTGCTGGAAGAAATGACAGATCGGGTAAAAATGATGGATTATGACTGGCAGATTGACAGTCTGAAGGATTATGGAATTGGAAAAGAGAATTCTTATGATTCTTATATGCTGTCCAATCTGTACTATTCCTATGGAGCAGCGGCGATTGCACTTCCGCAGGTGCAGGCATGGATGTATATGAAATTCAAATGCAATTTGCTGATCCAGCTATGGAACATTCACCACGTGGTTGTCATTCCGGAAAATACATTGCCGGAGGATTATGATCCGCAGTTTTTTATTGATGAGATAAAACGGGCAAACAGAGAAACCATTCCGGAGGAAGAATGGCTTTCCGACCGGCTTTACTATGTGGATTACAAAAAGAAAAAAAATCATCTGAGAACTTTTGTATAGACAGGGGAAATAAAAGTAGATATTGCCAGGAATTATCATATCGGCGAGAACGATAATCTGTTTGATGATTTTGGGGTAAGATAAACCCAGCAGCGAAGGTGTACACCAGATGTGAGGTGATCTCCGTCTTTGCAGGCGGTGAACAACAAGTCTGTGTCTGTGACGGGATAAAATCTCCCATCTGATATAACCTTCGGCGGATTGCAGAAGTGCACAAAAGAATGTCAGAGACATTCAGAAATGTCCGGGTATAATGGTTTTGTGCCAGATCTTACGTGTATTCAAATTAAAATTTTAAAAGAACATGTCAACATATTCCAGTACAGCCTGCGGATTTTCCATTTGCGGGTATTTTTCTGTATTTTCAATAAAATCGTATTCTACAGCGGAATTGAGGCGGACATAGCCTTCGACGGTTCGTTCACGTTCCTCTGTCTTTCTTCCTTCGAGGATAAACAGACTGTTGTTGATGCTGTTTAAGGCTCTGGAGATGTCTGCATTTAAATAAAATCCATCCAGGCTGGACAGCAGATATTTCCCGCCGCACTCATCGAGATGAGCAGCTTCATGATAAATGTCCAGCGTCTTCTTTGAGACAGAGAAAGGGTTATAAAAATACTTTTCGGTGAATAAATATTCAATATTTTCCCGCCGCATCTGCATGTTGTATACAGCTGTACCGACGATCGGAAGATCCATAATAAATTTGATGATCCTGGAACGTTTGGACGGTGTACATTTCAGATTGGAAATGCTTTCCGGATTGATCATCATAATTTTGTTATAGGCATCCGGATTGGTACTGCATGCCATCAACACAAAAGAAGAAGACAGACCGGTAGCGATGATGTCTGTTTTTTCGTGAATCACATGCTCGATAAAATCATTGATAAGCTGCACGTAAAAATAGTTTGTGTAGGTCAGGTTCGGTTTATCAGAACGACCGCAGCCAAGAAGATCCAGGCAATATACCGTGTGGTCTGCGGACAGATTTTTCAGCAGCAGATCCCATTCGTAGGAAGAGGCAGCCGGAGCCAGATCGTGAACAAGCAGGAGAGGAGAACCGCTTCCTGTTTTTGTATAATAGATCTGACCGAAACGCCAGTCATAAAAAGCACCTTTATGTTTATCCAGCAGATTTTTAACCGTGGCAAAAGCCTGGGCACAGCGATTGACGATGTGAAGAGAGCCAACAGCCAGAGCGGTCATGAGAATGCCGGTTTTGATTTTTTGTTTCATAAAAACTCCTTTCTGAGAAACATTGTCTTATACAGATCTTTGTGATTTTTCATTGCCTTCATTATAATCCAAGATGTAAGCAGAGACAAGGCAAAAGTATATCAGATGTGCACAGAAGAATATGGCATGGGATGCATGACGTGCACATCGCAGCAAGAATGTCAGAGGTATTCTTGAAATAAGAAACAATATAGAATATATAAAAATTTCATATGTTTCACGTGAAACATTGCTTTACATAATTCTGTTTATCCAGTACAATGGGTTAGAACATACAGAAAGCGATGATAAAATGGTAAAAGAGTATTTAAAGGAAAAAGCAGACAGTCTGACAGCCGAAAAAGAACGGTTGACAGCTCAAAAGGAAAGGCTTGACGGGATACGTGAGCGCCTTCACAAAAGCATAGACGAGGTGCAAAAAAAGGAAGACGTTGATTTTGAAATTTTTTCGCCGCGGGCAGATATGCGTGTGTCTAAGGAGATGCTGAATGAGATGCATCAGCAGATGAATGATGTCAAAAGGCAGCAGGCACAGACAGCGAGGGAACTGGAAGAGGTAACGGCAAAGCTGGACAAGTTTCTGTACATGCTCGAAGAGGTGCAGAATCTGCCGGATTAATATTTCATATGTTTCACGTGAAACATTTCCAGGATTTTGGAATGCTTAAGACTGGATATCTAAAAAAAGAAGTGCTATAATTGAAAAATACTTTGTGTTCAGGGCAAATGCACGTGAAACAAAGCAGCATCTGGTATGAACTGGAAACGAAAGGGGAATATTTAATGGAAAGAACTATCGTAGTCGCCAACCAGAAGGGTGGTGTAGGCAAAACAACAACAGCGATCAATCTGGCAGCTTCTCTGGCAGAACTGGGAAAGAAGGTACTGGTAGTGGATATGGACCCACAGGGAAATACTACCAGCGGACTGGGAATTGACAAAGAGCAGGCAGAAAATACGGTGTACGAGCTGATGCTGGAAGAGTGTTCCGTAGAGGATGCGATTATGGAAAGTGAGTATGAAAATCTGAGTGTTCTTCCGTCAAATATCAATCTGGCAGCAGCAGAGATCGAGCTGGTGGGAGCAGAGGAAAAGGAATATATTTTAAAGAAAGCAATCGATAAAGTAAAGAAAAACTATGACTTTGTGCTGATCGACTGTCCACCTTCTTTAAGTATGCTGACTATCAATGCAATGTGTGCGGCAGATACGGTACTCGTGCCGATTCAGTGCGAATATTATGCACTCGAGGGACTGTCTCAGCTGATCCACACAATCAATCTTGTCCAGGATCGACTGAACCCGGATCTGGAAATCGAAGGCGTGGTATTTACCATGTACGATGCAAGAACCAATCTGTCTCTTCAGGTGGTGGAAAACGTAAAAAATAATCTTGATCAGAATATTTATAAGACAATTATCCCAAGAAATGTAAGATTAGCAGAGGCACCAAGTTATGGAATGCCGATCACCAGATATGACAAGCGTTCTACCGGAGCAGAAAGCTACCGCAGACTTGCCGAAGAGGTAATTCATAGAGGAGAGGAAGAATGGCTGTAAGAAAAGCAGGGCTTGGTAAGGGACTGGACTCCCTGATCCCGGAGCATAGCGTAAGAAGAAAAGCGGAAAAAACGGAGCAGAAACCGGAAAAAAATGAGCTTCTTCTGAAGATAACAGATATTGAACCAAACAGAGAACAGCCGCGGAAACATTTTGATGAAGATGCGTTGCTGGAATTGTCAGATTCCATTAAACAATTTGGAATTATCCAACCGCTGATTGTTCAGAAAAAAGAGGATCATTACGAGATCATAGCAGGGGAACGCAGATGGCGTGCGGCAAAGATGGCAGGGTTAAAAGAGGTTCCGGCTATTATCAAGAGTTATACAGATCGGGAAATCCTGGAGATTTCTCTGATTGAAAATATTCAACGGGAAAATTTAAATCCGATCGACGAAGCAAGAGCTTATAAAAAGCTGCTCACCGAGTTTCATCTGAAGCAGGATGAAGTGGCGGAGCGTGTTTCCAAGAGCAGAACGGCAGTGACCAATTCCATGCGTCTTCTGAAGCTGGATGAGAGAGTACAGCAGATGGTGATCGATGAAATGCTCACAACCGGCCATGCGAGAGCATTGATTTCTATTGAAGACCGAGATCTGCAGTTCCAGATGGCAAATCAGATCTTTGATAATAAATTAAGTGTCAGAGAGACAGAAAAACTGGTCAGAAAGCTGGGCGAAGAAAAGGAAGAAACCACAAAAACAAAAGAACCGGATGTAGAGATCATTTACCGGAATCTGGAAGAAAAGGTAAAAGAAATACTCGGTACAAAAGTACAGATCAGTCACAAAAAGAATAATAGCGGAAAAATTGAGATTGAGTATTATTCCAATGAAGAACTGGAGAGGATCATTGAACTGCTGGAAAGCGTTCAGAATCATTAAAATTAAATAAGGAATGGAGGGAAAATATGGGGATTTTTGATGCGATAGGCATTGATGCAGGTATCGTGCTGATCATTGTAATTCTGATACAGCTTGTGCTGATTTTTTTCCTGGTCAAGCAGTCCATGAAGCTGGCAAGACTTACGAATAAGTACAAAATGTTCATGCGTGGAAAAGATGCGATATCCCTGGAAAAAGCATTTGAAAAGAAATTCGAAGAAGTAGATGCCATGACAGAAGCAGTAAAATATCAGGCGGATGAGATTTATAAATTAAAAGAAATCCAGAAAATGACACTGAACAAAACTGCAATCGTAAAATATGATGCATTCAAAGATGTCGGCGGCAAATTAAGTTTTGCACTTGCAATGCTGGATAAAGAAAACAGCGGATTTGTATTAAATGCGATCCACAGCAGAGAAGGCTGTTATACTTATGTCAAAGAAATCGTAAAAGGCGAGTCTTATATCGTGCTTGGCGAAGAAGAAAAAGAAGCACTGCGTCAGGCTGTAAATGCACACAACGATATCGGATAACGTCAGGTATTAAAACAGAAAGTGTTTGCACAGAAGGACACAAAGTCACTTTACGAGGCAGATTACATGTGTTAAAATCGGAAAAGAAGTGACCCGTGATCCAGAGGGTCTTGAGTTGAAATAAAATGAAATAAAAGAAAAGGACGATAAAAAATGTTAGACATTAAATTTGTGAGAGAAAATCCGGAAATTGTAAAACAGAATATCAGAAATAAATTCCAGGATAAAAAACTGCCGCTGGTAGATGAAGTACTGGAGCTGGACAAGAGAAACCGTGAGATCAAACAGGAAGTAGAAGCTCTGCGTGCAGAAAGAAATAAACTGTCCAAAGAGATCGGCGGCCTGATGAAACAGGGTAAAAAAGAAGAGGCAGAGGAAGTAAAACGTCAGGTAGCAGCAAGTGCTGACCGTATCAACGAACTTTCCGCAGAAGAAGCTGAAGTAGAAGAAAAACTGAAAACAAACATGATGGTTATCCCGAACATCATCGATCCGTCTGTGCCGATCGGAAAAGATGACAGCGAAAACGTAGAGATCGAACGCTTCGGTGAGCCGGTTGTTCCGGATTTTGAAATCCCGTACCATACAGAAATCATGGAATCTTTCAACGGTATCGACCTTGACAGTGCAAGAAAAGTTGCCGGAAATGGATTCTATTACCTGATGGGAGACATCGCAAGACTGCATTCCGCAGTGATCGCATACGCACGTGATTTCATGATCAACCGTGGATTTACTTACTGCGTACCGCCATTTATGATCCGCAGCAACGTAGTTACCGGCGTTATGAGTTTTGCCGAGATGGATTCCATGATGTACAAGATCGAAGGCGAAGATCTGTATCTGATCGGAACCAGCGAGCATTCTATGATCGGTAAATTCATCGACACAATCATTCCGGAAGAAGAGCTGCCGAAGACGCTGACCAGCTATTCTCCATGTTTCAGAAAAGAAAAAGGTGCACACGGCATCGAAGAGCGAGGTGTATACCGTATCCACCAGTTTGAAAAACAGGAAATGATCGTTGTATGCAAACCGGAAGAAAGCAAAATGTGGTATGAAAAACTGTGGAAAAACACCGTAGATCTGTTCCGCAGCATGGATATCCCGGTTCGTACGCTGGAATGCTGTTCCGGTGACCTGGCAGACCTGAAAGTAAAATCAGTGGACGTAGAAGCATGGTCTCCGAGACAGAAAAAATATTTCGAAGTAGGAAGCTGCTCAAACTTAGGTGACGCTCAGGCACGCCGTCTGAAAATCCGCATAAATGGTGAGAATGGCAAATATTTTGCACATACATTAAACAATACCGTAGTTGCACCGCCTCGTATGTTGATTGCATTCCTGGAGAACAACCTGCAGGCTGACGGAAGCGTTAAGATTCCGGAAGTACTTCAGCCATACATGGGCGGCATGAAAGTGATTGAAAAGAAATAATAGAGGTGGCATAATTGCATAATTATCTGCGAGCAATCGGATTTAGCAATCTGCAGAATGAAAAAGATATAAAAGAAATCCTCACCGAGGTTTTCCACGATTTTGACGAAAGAGAAGTTTCAAGAGAAGGGAAAAACAAAGCTTTTGTAGAGTATACAAAAAGCTTTGGTGAAAATATGGGAATCAAGATGTGCGGCATCATGGATACGGATGGTTTCCATCAGGAGTATTATTTCCCATATTTTCAGGGAAAAGATATCAGCAGCAAAGAAGATCTGATCATTGAACGCCATGCGGCAAGAGAATCCTTTGCCGGTGTCTGCGAAGATGTAAGGATCGGTGTTTCGGTTATTTTCTATTTACAGAATGCCGCAAAATATAAAAAGGAAATGCTGCTCGGACATCTGTTGAGTGATAAGATCAGCACGAGCTTTTCCGGACTTTCCCTGAAAGGCAAAATTTTATTTCCAGTACAGAAGGCGGAGCCGCGTGTCACTGCGACAGGAAGTGATTCGGCAAATCAGAGGCACAAAATGATCGCAGCCGCAAGACAGGGTGATGCAGAGGCAATCGAAAGCCTGACATTGGAAGATATTGATACTTATGCGGCAGTCAATCAGAGGATTTTAAAAGAAGATCTTTTCAGCATTGTAGACACACTCTTTATGCCGTATGGCCTGGAATGTGATCATTATCAGGTCATGGGAAACATTAAGGATGTTGAAAAAACAGTGAATAAATATACAAAAGAAACCATTTATCAGCTCAGGCTGGAGTGCAACGATATGAACCTGGATGTCTGTATTAACAAAGAGGATCTGCTCGGTGAGCCGGAGGTCGGAAGAAGATTTAAAGGTACTATATGGCTTCAGGGACATATCAATTTCGCAAATTAAGTGTGGACGCATAAAAAAGGCTGTGCTATAATAAAAAAGCTGGCAGCTTTGGCTGCCAGGCACACTGTTTCCTTAGTTAAATGGATATAACAAGTGCCTCCTAAGAGAAAGCCGAGGCATTCCCCAAAGGGAAAAAATGAAAA
>ERZ779885.239-NODE-239-length-63246-cov-5.706382_pt1 | contig 63246 bp, 60 predicted proteins | sample MGYA00511554_ERZ779885 | MGnify/ENA primary metagenome ERZ779885 (study PRJEB29588, sample SAMEA2160998) | human gut metagenome | biome: human gut; feature: human-associated habitat; material: faeces | place: Denmark | collected 2008/2010 ... | reverse complement strand
CATCGGGACGAGTAACCAAAGTCGTTCGTTTCAAAGTATTTACAACACTACCCATCAAAATTGCCGAAAAAGCGTCCGACACCAACATTCTGCTCCATGAACTGCGGCTTTCTATCCCTCCGATCTTCATACCAAGCATAACGGCTGCCGGATCAGCAGCAAGGTTTTTAGCTGCTTCCAGCATAATCGGTCCCTGAATAGCCCAAAGGCCGCCGCCGGAAGGAATGAACAGGTTAATCAGGCCTGCTGCGTAAAATGCATTAAGCGGTAAGGTTTGAGCAGTAGAGATATTAACAAACCAGTTGGCAAGCTCAGTGGAAAGACCGGTTTCACTAAGCATGTTCATAATTGCCGCATAGAACGGGAATTGTAAAATCATACCGTCGCAGGTACCGCAGGCATCTTTAACTGCTTTTGCATAAGCGCCCGGGGTTTTGTAAGCGTAAAGACCTGCAACTAAAAAGAGCAGAATCATCATGTTAATGCTGAGATTGAGCGACATGGTGCGCATAGTATCAAGCACGATGTATACCAACAAAATAGTTGCAACAATAAACTGTAAAGACCAGTTTTCTTCCATGCGTTCTGCAAAAGTTAAGTTCTTAAGCTGAACCTTATTAGCTTTGGCTGCTTCTTCTTTTTCACGCAGTTCCAGTTCTTTTTTTACAACGTCCGGGCTGATTTCAACAACATCTTTATCGTCCGGCATCATAAATTTAAACATATACGGAATAGTGAACAACAGAATTAAAGTCATGATAACGTTGTAAGGGTTATACAAAGTATCGGCAAGCGGAATGACGCCGACCAAATCTGCCGCTACGTGATTAGGGTCAGTAGGACCTAAAAATACCGAGCTGGAAGGCCCGCGCAGCAGATTGCCGCTGTAAGCTGCTGCAATTAACAGAGCGTAATGAATTTTTTTACCGTAGTTAACAATAGCAACTTCTTTAGCAACAAGAGCACCGGCAACAAGGCCAAAGCCCCAGTGAATATAGGTGCATACAGCAGCGATGAAAGCTGTAAAAATAATAGCTTGTGTTGCATTTTTAGGAATACGCGCCAAATATTTTAAAAAGCGGATAACTATCGGCGCTTTAGCAAGGGCATAACCGGTAATTAAAATCAGGACCATTTGCATTGTAAATGCCAACAGGCGGAACATGCCTTTACCGGTAATGGTAAACATTTTTTCAAGCGGCGTATCCGTAAAGATAGCGGCATACAGAAAAACAATTAACGTAAGAATAAGAGCCAGCCAATAGGAACTGGGCAGGTATTCTTTTAAAAAACGTACAACGGCATCAGTAATTTTTCTAAACACGATTCTTACCTCCTTTGGAAGCGTTTACAAAAACAGCAGTACATCAAATTTGCTGTTTTTGTTTCAGATAGTTCAGCGCGCTTTGATTAAAATATCTGATGTTACGCTTATTGTACAAATAAAACGTTTTGTACGATATGTAGAAAACTACAAAAAAAGGCGGTAACTTTTTGTGAACTGTAATATTTAAACAAATGCAGATAATATATAATATAGTTATGAAGGAATATAATTTATAAAGAGAGGTGCTGATAATGAAACCTGTCACTATAAGGCAGTTGCAAACTATAAAATGGTTTAATGAAAGAGCAACGCTTGTTAATAAAAACGCTGATTTAGATAAATTGGTTCAGCATGTAACCATACAGGAAGCGCCTGACTTGTGGGAATGGTGCAAAGGCGGAGAATTTGTGCTTACTACCTGGTATGCGTTTTCGCATAACCCTGAGATACAGGACCGCAATTTTGAAAAACTTGCGCAAAAAATTTCGGCAATAGGCATTAAAACAAAACGTTTCATTAATAAAATTCCGCAAAGCGTAATAGATATAGCCGATAAATATCACATAGCAGTTTTTGAAATAAAACGAGATGTTTATTTTCGTGAAATGAATGCGGTGATTAATAATGAGATTCAAAACTATACTACAAATGTGCTTGTAGAATTAAATAATATTTTTCAGGATTTCATGCAGAAATCGGTTAACGAAAACCATGCGGCAGCTATTTTAGGAGTACTGGCAAATTATATAAAAAATCCATTGTTGCTTTTTAACAAACGCTTTGAACTTTTAGCAAACAGGAACGGTTCTAATCTTTCGCGTAAAGTCGCAGACGATTATGTACAGAAAATAAAAGAACGGCATTATAACAAGGAGATGTACTATAAAGGGTGCGAATCTCCGGATATGCATCTTTTTTTCTGTTATGTAAGGGATACAATCGTTGGTTATCTGGTTGTGCTGCCTCTGCCGGAAGATAAAGATTCTTTTTTATCGCATAAAAAAAGCCTGCTTTGTCAGCAGACTGCTGCGTTTCTTTCAATTAAGCTTTGGGAAAGTTACGATGATGAAACCAAGTTGATTTTAAAATTGTGGAATGAATTAAAAGTTGGAAATCTTACACATCAGAAGATTTTGCTGGATAAGGTAAAAGAATATGGATTTGAAAAAAGAGACAAGTACAATATAATTTTATTTTCAAAATCTATTCCGATGAGAAAATTAAAAATTTATTGTGAAAAATATGCCAGACAGCATTTGATTTTAGAAGAAGATTATTGGAATGTTGTTGTCATCCAGAATAAATCAATGGATATGTTTAGAAAATACATGGAAGATGTATTTAAAAATAGCAGGATTATTATTACTCCGTACTTTGAAAAATTATCAGAAATAGCTGTTCAGTATGATTTGGCATTGCAAACGGCGGTTATAGTCAACGAAAATAATATTAACGGTGTAATTGATGCTATTGAATGGATTCCGAAACTTTTATGTCTCAGATACAAAGACTCACCGGAAGCGGTGTGGATAAATAAGAATATTTTGCAACCTTTGAAAGAATATGATTCAAAATATCATTACAATTTGCTTGGTACACTGGACGCTATTTTTAATACGCAGACTTTGGAGGAAGCGGCAAAGAAGCTTTTCATACATATCAATACTATTTATTACCGGATTAAAAAGATAGAAGAAATTACCGGTAAAAATCTTAATGTATATACAGATCGTTACCTTTTGATGCAGGCTTCTTTTATGAATACGGTTGATTAATAAGTGTGATTGTTAGTAAATTATAAGGAGTGTTAGTATGCGGCAAACGGTAAATGATTATTCAAATAAGCATTTTAAACGCATCAGGCTTCTTATATTTATTGTTTTATCAATCAGTTATATGTATGCACCTTTTTCGCGTATGGCCCCGGGTGTTATGGGAGCGGAACTTATGGATGTGTTTGGTTTAACATCTGTTCAGTTTGGCCTGCTTGGTTTGTGTTTTATGTGGCCGTATGCTTTTGGGCAGATGCCTGCGGGTATTTTTGTAGACCGATATGGCAGCAGCAAAGCGCTTGGTGCATTGCTTTTATTAACGGCATTAGGCAATATTTTGTTTGGTTTGGCTGAAAATTTTTATATACTGCTCATCAGCCGTATGCTTATAGGTTTATCCGTTGCGGGATATTTTTTGGTAGGAACTAAAATAATATCAGCATGGTACAGCAAACAGGAATTTACTTCAATTTATGGCTTATTTATGGGACTTGGCGCTTTAGGCGGAGTAATTTCGACAATGCCGTTGCAGATAATGATGAATAATTTTGGGTGGCGTATAGCGATGTTTGTGTTAGGCGGTGTTAGTATTGTACTTGCCTTTATAGTCTTTTTTAAAGTTAAAGATGAGCCGCCACCAAAAATCATTTATAATAAAAATACAGTCAAAGTAGAAAAGAATGAGGAAGAGTTATCGCTTAAACAGCAATTGCTGAAAGTTATAAAATTACCTGTTGTTTTTAATTGTGCTTTTGTATGCTTAAGTATTTCAGGAAGCGGGCATAGCCTGCAATCTTTATGGAATGGTGTGTATCTCGCTGATGTATTTGGCTTTGATAAAAACTTAATAAGCGTTATTCTGCTTTGTGCTGCGGTGGGACTGGTTTTAGGAGCAGCAAGTACAAGTATTTTATTAAAGTTTTTATCTAAAGTGAAGCTGATAGTATTTGGCGAAGGTATATTTTTGGTGGCGTGGTATTATATGGCTAATAATGCAGCGGATTTGAGTGCAATCAAGCTGATGTTTATAAATTTTATTTTTGGATTTATGCAAATGCTGGTTATAACGCTTTGTTATACATTGGTAAAGGAAATAGCACCGCAAAATTTACTGGCTTCAGCCATGGGATTGGTAAATACTTTTATTTGGGTGCTTGGTGTTGGTTGTTGTCAGCAAATATGGGGAATTATAATAGAAAATATTTCCGGAGGAATTAAACCGTATAATGTACATGCTTTTGAAACAGCGATGTGGTTTCAGATGGCAGTACTTGCATTTGGCTTTGCAAATGCTTTTTATATTGCAAAAAGGCTTTCAAATAAGCAAATTACACCTTCCGTTTAAGCAAATTGTGGTTTAAACGGAAGGTTTTTGTGTTTACAAGCATTTTTCACTATTTTGTCAAAAAAGGTACTTGCATTTTTACAAATAACGGATATAATAATAATTGTAGTTAGCACTCGAAGAAAGTGAGTGCTAACAAGATAAAACGAAATTAATACCAATGTAACTATATTGAAAGGGGAATTACAAATGTTGAAACCATTAGCAGACCACATTGTTGTAGAAATTACTACTAAAGAAGAAAAAACTGCCAGCGGTATTTACCTTCCCGATACTGCTTCTAAAGAACGCCCGCAGACCGGCAAAGTAATTGCTGTCGGTGCAGGCCGCGTGCTTGATAACGGCACCCGCGTTGCTCCGGAAGTTAAAGTTGGCGAAGAAGTTGTTTTTGCAAAATATTCCGGAACCGAATTTAAACTGGACGGCAAAGAATATTTGATTTTGAGCGAACGCGACGTACTTGCCGTACTGTAATTGATAAAGAATTTAAAGGAGTGCATTTTAAATGGCTAAAGAAATAAAATTTAACGAAGAAGCTCGCCGCAGCCTTGAACGCGGCGTTGACGCACTGGCTAATGCCGTAAAAGTAACCCTTGGGCCTAAAGGCCGCAACGTTGTGCTGGAGAAAAAATTCGGCGCACCGACCATTACCAACGACGGTGTAACCATTGCCCGCGATATTGAACTGGAAGACCCGTTTGAAAACATGGGCGCACAGCTTGTTAAAGAAGTTGCAACCAAAACCAACGACGTAGCAGGCGACGGCACCACCACCGCAACCGTTCTGGCACAGGCTATGGTACATGAAGGCCTGCGCAACGTAGCTGCCGGTGCAAACCCGATGATTCTTAAAAAAGGCATTCAGAACGCAGTAAATGTTCTGGTTGACGAACTTAAAGCAATCAGCAAAAAAGTAGAAACCAAAGAAGCAAAAGCTCAGGTAGCTTCCATTTCTGCAGCTGATGAAGAAATCGGCAATCTGATTGCTGACGCAATGGAAAAAGTTGGCGACGACGGCGTTATTACCGTTGAAGAATCCAAAACCATGGAAACCTGCCTTGAAACCGTTGAAGGCATGCAGTTTGACCGCGGCTACATCAGCCCGTACATGGTAACCGATACCGATAAAATGGAAGCTGTTCTCAGCAACCCGCTGGTACTTATTACCGACCGCAAAATCAATGTAATTCAGGATATTATGCCTGTACTTGAAAAAGTTGTACAAGGCGGCCGTGAACTCCTCATCATCGCTGAAGATGTTGAAGGTGAAGCACTGGCAACCCTCGTTGTAAACAAACTGCGCGGCACATTCAAAGCAGTTGCCGTTAAAGCTCCCGGCTTCGGCGACCGCCGCAAAGCTATGCTGCAGGATATCGCAATCCTCACCGGTGCAACCGTTATCAGTGAAGAAGTTGGCCGCAAACTCGACAGCGCAACCCTGGAAGACCTCGGCAGCGCAGGCCAGGTTCGCGTAACCAAAGAACTCACCACCATTGTTGACGGCGGCGGCAGCAAAGAAGAAATCGCAGCACGTGTTGCACAAATCCGTGCCCAGATTCCGGAAACCACTTCCGAATTCGACAGAGAAAAACTTCAGGAACGCCTTGCCAAACTTGCAGGCGGCGTAGCAGTAATTAAAGTTGGCGCTGCAACCGAAGTTGAACTGAAAGATAAAAAACTGCGCATTGAAGACGCTCTTAACGCAACCCGCGCAGCAGTTGCCGAAGGTATTGTTGCAGGCGGCGGCACCGCACTTCTGCAAGTACAGCCCGCACTGAACCGCATTAAAGCAACCGGCGACGAAAAAACCGGCGTGGAAATTGTTAAACGCGCTATCGAAGAACCTGTCCGCCAAATCGCTTACAACGCAGGCCTTGAAGGCGCAGTTATTGTAGATACCATTAAACGCAGCCGCAAAGGCTTTGGCTTCAACGCTCTTACCGAAGAATATGTTGACATGATTGAAGCCGGTATCGTTGACCCGACCAAAGTTACCAGAAGCGCACTGCAAAATGCAGCAAGCATTGCCGCTATGATTCTTACCACCGAATCCATCGTTGCCGACAAACCTGCCAAAGAAGCAGCAGCACCGGCAATGCCTATGGGCGGCGGCATGCCCGGCATGATGTAATGATATTTAGCTGAACTTCAGCTAAAATACATCCTTTCAAACTTTTCATAGAACTTCCCCTTACAACAAAACCCCGTGGTTTTTACCGCGGGGTTTTTGCTGTTTATGTGGTTTTAATTTTATCATTAACGTATTCAATTTAATCATTTTGTGCGTAAATGATTAAATTGAAATTGACTTGATATAATTGATTTTTTATAAGTATATTATAAAGAACAAATATTATGTACTTAATATTGGATAAAAGGAGTTAACAAGAAAATTTAGTTATAATAAAAATTATGTACGCTTTATTTTTTATCATCCGTTAAGTTTAAGGCTTAACTTTTGCAGCTTATTTATATTCTCATCTAAATATTCTTTGCTGTATTCTGTGTTGTTGGGTTTAAAATAATTTTTGTGGTCATGCCGGCGCTGGTCTGCTAAAAATTTGCGCAGTTCCAGTATGTTTTTTAAAATAACTGTGTTATCCGTAAAATAAAATTCGATTGCATCACAATAACAGTAGCACAATCGGTAACAGGCAAGCAGATTAAAACAATGCTGGCTTGTACAATACTGTGATTGTGCATAATTCATATTTAAAAATGCTTCTTGCTGTGCGTCGATGTATTTATCTTTTATTTCCGGCAGAAGCACGCTTACATACCGTGAGCATCGTAAAATATTGTCAGTTTTCCATTCTTCCGGCATAGGCGTTTTGGCAAGTACTGAAAAGATTGTATAAAGTACATCACCGAAATCCCATAGTTTTTCATCTAAGACATTAAAATCAGTGAGCTGAATTATAGCATAGTTGGTATAAAAATTGGCTTCCCAGTCATTGGGGTTATATGCAAGAACTGTTTTATAAAAGCTGATTGCATCAGTATATTCTTCGTTTTTTATAGCCCGGCGTGCCAAAAGATAGTAATTGGTTAAGTTTTCCATAATATATCCGTCCTGATTAATTTTACTAAATTTTATCATAAACAGTTTTTATTAAAAAGCAAAATATAAAAAAAGTCCGGTATAGGCCGGACTTTTTTTACTTTAAATTTCCCTTATAATCTCACGTGCTTTGGTGCAAAGCAGCGGGTAGCTTACTTTGCTGGTAAAAAGGCGCTGGCGCACAATGCTTTCGGCGGTTGTTACTGCGGCGACGGCCGGGTCGATAACAGGTATGCCAAGCACGCGGCTTAAAGGCTCTGCCAGCCCTAAAAAGGAAAGGCAGCCTAAAACAATGGCTTCGGTGTGCGTTTCGCGCATCATTTTCTGTCCGCAGGCCAGCAGCTTTTTAAAGGTTGTTTCTCTATCCGCCCAGGGCGAGATGCCGTTTAAATTAACGGCGGCAATTTGCCCGATGCGTTCCGGGCTTACGCCGAGCGTACGCAGGAACAGTTTTTTCTCCGGTAGGCGTGCTTCGTCTGCCAGTATTACGCCGAAGCTGCGGCACACGTTAAGCGCTGCCAGGCAGGAGGCCTGTGCCCCGCCGATAACGGGAATACGCAGTGCTTCGCGGCAGGCGTCGATAACAGGGTCGCTGAAGCAGTACAAAACAACGGCGTCGAAACCGGCGTTCTGCCCGTCTGCCGCAAGCTGCACAATTTCGGGTGCGGCAAGCACAACATCAAGGGCAGAGTTAAGCTCCACACCGGAGTTTTGCGGGCACACCATGGCAAGCTGCGTATCGGGCGCCGTGTATTCTTCCAGAATGCGGCAGCGCAAAGCCATTTCTTCCTGCGTCATGCCGTAATCGGGGTTGATAATTAAAATTTTCATAAGCTGCCTCACGATAAAATGGTGGATAAAAATTTACGCGCGCGTTCCGTTTTGGGGTTCGCAAAAAATTCCTGCGGCGGCGCGCTTTCAATTAAATAGCCTTCGTCCATAAAATGAATAACGTCCGAAACATCGCGGGCAAAGCCCATTTCGTGCGTTACCAGTACCATGGTAATGCCGGTGTTGGCAAGCCCTTTAATAACGTCAAGCACTTCTTTTACCATTTCCGGGTCGAGCGCGGAGGTAGGTTCGTCCAAAAGCAGCACTTCCGGTTCCATGGCCATGGCGCGGGCAATGGCAACGCGCTGTTTCTGCCCGCCGGAAAGCCGGCTGGGGTACTGGCCCGATTTATCGCCAAGGCCTACTTTTTCCAGCAGTTTTTGCGCTTTGGCTTCGGCGTCGGCACGGCTCAGCCCGTTAACAACGCGCGGCGCATAAGCCACGTTTTGCAGCGCCGTCATGTTGGCAAACAAATTAAAATGCTGAAAAACCATGCACGCATTTTTACGGATGCTTTCAATTTTTACTTTGCCGCTTAAAATATCGGTGCCGTCAAAAATAATTTTGCCGCTGTCTGGGCGTTCAAGCAGATTTAAGCAGCGCAGAAGCGTCGATTTGCCGCTGCCCGAAGGGCCGATAATGGTTACAACTTCGCCTTTATTAATGCTGAGCGAAATATCCTTTAAAACTTGCAGCGTGCCGAAGCTTTTGGCAAGATGTTCAACTTTAATCACTTACGCGCACCTTCCTTTCAAGGTATGCGCCCAAAAGGTTGAGCAGCATTACCAGCACATAATAAACTGCGGCGGCCACAATAAAGGCTTCAAACGCGCGGAAGGTTTTGGCCTGAATCAAATCCGCCCAGCGCAGGGTGTCGGCCACGCCGATAACGGAAACAAGGCTGGAATCCTTTAAAAGCATAATGCTTTCGTTAACGAGCGAGGGCAGTGCGTTTTTAATTGCCTGCGGCAGAATAACGTCAAGAATAAAGCGGTGGGTAGGCACGCCCAGCGACATGGATGCTTCCCACTGGCCGCGGTCTACGGAAAGGATGCCGCCGCGCAGCGCTTCGGAGATGTAGGCGGCGGAGTTAAGCCCGAAGGAAAGCACGCCTGCTTCCAGCGCGCTGATGGTGTAGCCCGTAAGCTGCGGCGTGGCAAAATAGATAAGCATAAGCTGAACCAGAAGCGGCGTGCCGCGGAAAACGGAGATGTACGCTTTGGCAAGGAAGGAAAATACCTTGTTGTGCGAAAGCGTGATAAGCGCTAAAATAAAGCCCCCCAAAAAGCCGATAAGGGTGGAAAAGAACGTAAATTTAATGGTAATCCATACGGCTGAGGCTAAAAGCGGCAGGTATGGGTCGAGTACGGAAAAATCAAGCATAATGTTGCTCCTTTAAGTTAAAGCCCGGCAGTACAGCGCACTGCCGGGTTGGTTTTATTTTGCAATGTCGAGTTTGGCAATGGCTTCTTCATATTGTTTGGTAGCCGTTTCGCCAAGGTGCTTAACCAGAATTTTGTGCATTTCGCCGTTTTTCTGCATTTCTTTTAAAATGCCGTCTACCGTGGAAACATCTTTAGAGCCTTTCGGCAGCGCAATGGCAAAAGTATCGGCGTAAACAATCGGCAGGTTTAAGGTGTGCATTTCCAGTTTATCGTTCTGGTTGATGAATACGGCGGCCTGTGCTGCGTCAAACAAACCAGCGGCAAGGCGTCCGTTTAAAATATCCTGCACAACCAGCGGCGTGTTGTCAAGTTCCACAACTTCAATGCCGCCTGCGTCTTTCAGCTCCTGTACATATGTGGTGCCCATGGAAGCGCCTGCTTTCTGGCCTTTAAGTTTTTCAAAGCTGTCGTAGCCTGCGCCTTTCTGGCAGATAATGGCTTTCATCGGGTAGTAGTAAGGTTCGGTAAAGTCAAGCACTTCTTTGCGCTCGTCCGTAGGGCTTATTGCCGATACAATCATATCGGCACGGCCGCTTTGCAGAGTAGGCACAAGGGAAGCGAACTTCATGTCGGTGAAGGTAACTTCTTTGCCGAGCTTCTGTCCGATATAACGGGCAATATCAATATCGACGCCGACATAATCTTGCGTGCCTTCCTTAACGCTTTCAAACGGCGGGAAGGTGGCGTTAATGGCAATGGTAAGTTTGCCGTTTGCCGCTTCTTTCGGGGCGTCGGCCTTATCGCTGCCGCCGCAGCCGGCTGCTGTCAGTGCAAGCATTGCTGCCGCACCTAAAGCTAATAATTTTTTGGTAAGTTTTTTGCTGAACATTTTTTAAACCCCTCTCATCTTTTTATTTATTGCAGGCGCAAGCGCCCAAATCAGGCAAATTCGGTGAAGCCGTTCTGTGCCAGTACCCAGCGCGCGGCCTGTTCGTCGGTGCAAATCCAGGCGCCGTTGTCCCTGGCGTAGCGTATAAAATCGCGCAGGGCGCGCACATAGCCGGGGCGGCCAATAAACTGCGGGTGCATTACAAAATTCATCATGCGCCCTTCGTCGGCAAGCCCGTCAAATTCTTCCATCCAAATGCCGGTCATTTCGCGCCCGCTGCGCAGGTAGTGGTGTTCCGGAGCCTGAATGGTGTACATATCGTAGCTGGTGTCATCCACTATGCCGTCTTTGGGCAGTTCCACAATGGGCACGGTTTTGCCGTTTATTTTGTGCAGGAACGGCCCGTCGTTATCGCGCCAGTTGGAGGAATAAATATAGCCCCTGTCCAGCCACAGCTGAAGGTGAAAATCGTATATAAAGCCGTCCGGGGAGCGCTGGCCTACCATCTGCCTGCCGGTAAGGCCTTTAATGATGTTTTCGGCCTTTGCCATCAGCGCGTTTTCTTTTTCGTAAGTATCGTAAACTTCGTGCAGGTAGCCGTGGTAGGCAATTTCGTGCCCGCAGGCGGCAATACACTTAATAACTTCGGGGTGAAGCTCTGCCGTGTAGGCCGTGGTAAAAAAGGTAGCGTGCTGGTTTTCTTCTTCCAGCATCCGCAAAATGCGGGGAATGCCCTGCTTTACGGAATACAGCCCGCGGCTTAGGTTAGCGGGGTGGTTTTTATTGATTTCGTTGCGCGTAAGCCACAGCGTTTCGGCGTCGATATCGAAAGAAAGCATCAGCGCAAGGCGTTTGTTATTTGGCCACAGCATCGGCGTCAGCCTCCTTTCCGTTTTGCGCCAGCACATAGCGCGCAACTTCTTCGCAGCCGGCAATCCACGCACCGTTTTGGCGCATGTAAAGTACCAGGCGTTCCAGCATGCGGATGCGGCTTGATCGCCCAATCAGCTGCGGGTGCAGCTTAAGGCACATAATTTTGTCGCCCTCGTTTGCCAGTTCGTCAAAGGCGTCCTTCCACATGTTGTAAACATATTCTGCCGGGTAGCTGCAGGTAATGGTGTGCGCATCGGCGTACGAAAAATAAAAGAACGAAAAATCGTCAAAGCCGGGTTCGGTCGGCAGTTCCACAACAGGGTGCTCACCTTCGTGGATGTAGGCCCAGTCACAGTCCTTTAAGGTGCTGCTGTATAAATAACCGCGTTTTTGCATCAGCTTAACGCCGTAAGTCTGCAAGGTATCAAGCGGGGCGCGGTGGCCAATTACTTTTTTGCCGCTGATGGCTTCAAGAATGGCTTCCGCTTTTGCCATATTGGCTTCTTCTTCCGCTTCCGGTATGCCGGGGCGCGCGTCGTGCGCATAGCCGTGGTAGGCAAGCTCATGCCCTGCGGCGGCAATTTGTTTTACTTCGTCCGCGTATTTTTCGGCAACAATGCCGGGCACAAAAAACGTGGTTTTAATGTTCTGGCGCGCCAGCATATCAAGGCAGCGCTTTAAGCCTTCGTGCGGCCCGTACTGCCCGCGCGAAATATCCGAAAAGCCGAGCGCATTCTGCCCGGTTACGGAATAACGCAGGTATTCGGCGTCAAAATCAAAGGTCAGCAAAACGGCAATGCGCTTGCCGTGCGGCCATTTGATGCCGTCACCGTTTTTTAAGGTAATCAATTTTATTTCCTCCTGCTTGTTACAGGTGCATTTTAAAAACATGCTGCTGTATTTTTATTAATAGTAAAATTATATCACAAGCATTTGCAATAAACAATTTAATATATAATTGATTTAATTTTTTGATAATATTATTCAAATAAAAAATCCCGCTTGTTTGCGGGATTTTTTATTTGAAGTTTTGAAACTGCTTTTATTTTTTAAGAATGTTTCTGCTTTGCTTTGGCAAGCAAATCTTTGCTGAAGCGTTTGATAATTACAACGGAAAGCACGGCGCAGACTATTGCCGTCAGCGGGTAGTTAAGCCATAAGCCGTCAAGCCCGAGCGGGAAAAGCACAATAAGTATCAGCGCGGGCGCGGCAAACGCTGTAACAACGGAAATAACCGAAGCCTGCAAGTATTTGCCAACCGCCGTCATGTAGCTTTCGGTTGCCAGTGAAACCCAGCGTGCCAGATACGCTACTGCAAATATGGGTACGGCAGCAGCGGCAAGGGTTAAAAGCCTGCTGTCGCCATCGGGCACAAAAAACTGGGTAATTTTAAGCGGAAACAGTATCATCACCGCTGCCGATATAAGTGATACGCCGGCCGCCGTTCCGTAGCAGTAGCGCTCTATCTGGCTGATGCGCCGAGAATTGCCAGCACCCCAGTTGTAGCCAACCGCAGGCTGCAAGGCGTCGCACATGCCGTATAAAAACTCCGTAATAAAGCTGTCGGCGTACATTAAAACGCCGTATACCGAAACCGCCGTGGTGCCGCCGAAGCGCAGCAGCAAAAAGTTCATCATTATCGAAGTTAAGCGCCCGGAAACATTGTTTAAAAATATCGGGCAGCCGCATACAAAAATATTGGCAATCATCGCCGCTGAAAAACTGGGACGGCAGAATTTAAGCTGCAAATATCCCCGCCAAAACGGATACAGCGATACTGCCGCGCCTGCCATCATGGCAAGGCTGGAAGCAAACGCCGCTGCCCAAATGCCCCAGCCGAAAACGGCAAGAAATAAAAATTCCAGCACAAAGCTGATAACCGCCATGCCTATATTAAGGAACATACTGGTGCGTATTTGCCCGCAGATGCGCAGGTAGCTGTCGGCGCCGAAAACAATGGTGGTAACAGGCGCCGTTAATGCATAAACCCGCAGGTAGCTTAACGCCAGCGCATGCAGCTCGCCCTTTGCGCCCAACAGCGAAAGCAGGTATGGCCCGCCAAAATACAGCAGCGCGCCCACGCCGATACTTGTTAAAAAAGTAAGCACGCAGGCGCAGCTAAAAATATTGTTGGCGGTGTGGTTCTTTTTTTCTCCAAGTTTAATGGCGATAGGCACGGAAGAACCGACGCCGATTAAATCGGACAGCGAAAAATTAATGATTACAAACGGCAAAGCAAGATTCAGCGCGGCAAACGCCGTTTCACCAAGATAGCGGCCTATAAAAATGCCGTCTACCATGTAAAACAGCACCGAAGCCAGCATGCCCACCGCTCCCGGCCCGGCCGTAATTAAAAACAGCCTGCCCGGCGGCATATGCGTAAATAAAAATCTGGTGTTCATAAAAACCTCGCTTAAAGTATGGTAACGGTTTAAAATTTATAAATTTACAATTTTATTATATTATTGCCAAAAGGGCGCGGTCAATCTCCGGCGCGATATTTTACAAAACTGCGTTTAACGCCGCATTGCTCTGTGCTATACTTATTACAGAAGGTTATAAAAGGAGCATCAGCATGAAACAGGTAATATTATCATGCCCTACATTAAAAAAAGAAATACTGCATTTAATTGATGAACTGAATCTCGATACGCCGGTGTATTTTCTGCCGAAGCGCCTGCACAGCAATCCGCAGGAGCTGGCAGAATATTTGCAGAACACTATCGACAGTTTTGCCAACGTAGACCGCATTTTAATCTGCGTAAGCGGCTGCGGCGGAGGAACGGCAAAGTTAAGGGCAACTACGGCAGAACTTGTAATACCCAAAACGCGCGACTGCGTGGATATTTTGCTTTCCAAAGCGGATATTAAAAGCATTAACCGCGCGCCCAAAGGTATTTTTATGACGGAAAGCTGGCTTGATTTTATGCGCAGCGGCAGCCTGAACCTTGAAACGCAGATTGCCGAAAAGGGCGAGGAAGAAGGCAAGGCTTACCTGCGAAAAATGTTTAAGGGCTTTGAGCATTTTTACGTTGTGGATACCGGCACTTACAATACGCAGGCGGTTGTTGACGAACTGAAGCCGCTTGTAGATGTGCTTGACGGCACGATTGAAGTTGTTGGCGGCGGTTACAGCATTTTGCGCAAGCTGCTTACGGGCGATATTGACGGCGATTTCCGCGTTATTGCCAAAGAAGGGTAAACAGCTTGTAAACCCTTGCAAAAGCGGGCATTTTGTTTGCTTTTTTACACTTAATATTGTAAAATTAAAAGATAAAGAAAAACGTAAAAAACTTTACAGGAGGATGAAGCCGTTATGAAAACCGACAACCAGGAAATGATTTTAGTAATTGACTTCGGCGGCCAGTACAACCAGCTTATCGCCCGCCGCGTAAGGGAAAGCGGCGTTTACTGCGAAATTGTGTCTTACAGGCAGAGCCTTGAAAAAATTAAAGCCAAAAACCCGAAGGGCATTATTTTTACCGGCGGCCCCAACAGCGCTTATTTAGAGGATTCGCCCACGATTGATGCGGAAATTTACAGCTGGGGCGTGCCTGTTTTAGGTATCTGCTACGGCAGCCAGCTGATGATGCACATGCTGGGCGGGCATGTTTGCAAAGCGCCGGAACGCGAATACGGCAAAACACTGGTTGACTTTGATACGGAAAGCCTTCTTTTTAAAGATATACCGGCCAAAAACGTGTGCTGGATGAGCCACAACGACTACATTGAAACGGCAGCGCCCGGCTTTAAAATTACCGCGCACACCCCCAACTGCCCGGTAGCGGCGGCAGAGGACGTAAGCCGCGGGCTGTACTGCGTGCAGTTCCACCCCGAAGTGCTGCACACCGACAACGGCACCAAAATGCTGAGCAACTTTGTATATAATGTATGCGGCTGTGCCGGAACCTGGAAAATGGACAGCTTTGTTGAAGAAACTGTTAAAGAGCTGAAAGAACGCATCGGCAGCGGCAAAGTGCTGTGCGCATTAAGCGGCGGCGTAGACAGCAGCGTCTGCGCGGCAATGCTGGCCAAAGCCATCGGCAAACAGCTTACCTGCGTATTTGTAGACCACGGCCTGCTGCGCAAAAACGAACGTGAAGAAGTATGCTCCGTATTCGGCGAAGGCGGCCTGTTTGACATTAACTTTGTATGTGTAGACGCACGCGAGCGTTTTTACAGCAAACTGGCAGGCGTAACCGCGCCGGAAGCCAAACGCAAAATTATCGGCGAAGAATTTATCCGCGTGTTTGAAGAAGAAGCCAAAAAAATCGGCGCAGTCGATTATCTGGCACAGGGCACCATTTACCCGGACGTTGTTGAAAGCGGCCTTGGCGGTGAATCGGCAACCATTAAGAGCCACCACAATGTAGGCGGCCTGCCCGACTTTGTAGACTTTAAAGAAATTGTTGAACCTCTGCGCGATTTGTTTAAGGACGAAGTGCGCCAGTCCGGCAGAGAACTTGGACTTCCGGAATATCTGGTAACCCGCCAGCCGTTCCCAGGACCGGGGCTTGCCATCCGCATTATCGGCGAAGTAACGGCAGAAAAAGTTGCCATTGTGCAGGATGCCGATTACATTTACCGCGAAGAAGTGGATAAACTGCCGCTGGCAGAGCGCCCCAGCCAGTATTTTGCGGCGCTGACCAACATGCGCAGCGTAGGCGTTATGGGTGACGAACGTACTTACGATTACGCCATTGCCCTGCGTGCCGTAACCACCACCGACTTTATGACGGCGGAAGTTACCATGCTGCCCCCTGCAACAATTACCACCGCAGCCAACAGAATAGTAAACGAAGTAAAACATATCAACCGCGTGCTGTTTGACTACACAACCAAACCGCCCGCAACGATAGAGTTTGAGTGAGTTGGGAGGGCTGGAAAAGCCCGTAATTACAGAGTGGATTCTAAAGCTTGATGTCCTCTGTGGCAACGATTTGACAACATTTTTTCATTATCTATAAAAAGAGAGCTAACTGATGTTGATTAGTCAGTTAGCTCTTTTTTTCTTTTTATTATTATTTTGTGCAACAAACGGCCTTTCCCGTGGCCTACAAGTGAGAGGGTCAAAAGAGGTTCTGGGGCGGCACCTTCACATAGTTCTGGGTCTTGTCAAACTCCGGGTAGTGGTAGCGCCACTTGTCGTAATCCTCTCCAGAGATAGAATGGTCGGAACCATGTTTTTACGATACCATGAGGAGATCGTGGATTGTGGTAAACCGGAGCGTTCTGCAAGCTGATACTCTGTCCAGCCCCGTTCCTCCCGATACGCGGTTATAACCGAGAGAATATCCTTCACCTGCATCACTCCTTTGCTTGTGTTCTTCGTAAATTATACTTTGATAAATCGTTGTGATTTAATCATTTATATCGTATAATTTTAACGATAAACACAACTGCAAAGGAGAGAGAACTTTGGGCGGAAAAAGCTGTTTCTTTATCGGACACCGGGAGGCATCGGAAGAAATTTATCCGGTATTGTATGCGGCTGTTGAGCAGCACATTGTTGAATATGGCGTCACAGAATTTTTCGTCGGTCACTATGGTGGATTTGACCGCCTTGCAGCGTTAGCAGTCAAAGAAGCAAAGCGTTTCTACCCAGAAGTGAAGCTCACTTTGCTGCTGCCATACCATCCGGCGGAGCGGCCCATCTCAACGCCAGATGGATTTGACAGCACCTTCTATCCACCGGGGGTGGAAAGCGTCCCGCGCAAGATCGCAATCGTGAGAGCAAACCGCTATGTTGTGGATCATGTAGACTACCTCATCGCCTATGTGTGGCACCCCGCTAGCAACGCGTGGGAGCTGGTGGAATACGCCCGGAAAAAACTACGAACTCTCTGTCTTTCCATAACACTGATACAGCCTGATAATTAGATATAAAGTTGAATTTTTCACGAAAATGTGATAAAGTTAATATAATCAAGGAGGTGCAGAATGGCGATTTGTTATGATAAGCTGTTTCACTTACTGATCGATAAAAGAATGTCAAACTCGGAGTTAAAAGAAAAGGCAGGCTTTAGTGCTAATATTATTACGCGATTAAAACGCAATGATTATGTATCTATCGAAAGTATTGAAAAAATTTGTAGAGTTCTTCATTGCCGAGTAGATGATATTTTAGAATTTGTACCAGATACACATACAGACGGTATTGAAAAAAAGTAAAACAGTAGTTGGTGATAAGATTATGGATTATACAGTTATTGAAACGGCAGTAAAACCCGATAAAGCCCCTGATAAGTTTTGCGTTTATAAGTTTAAGGGTGAAGAATATGTGTTTTGCCCTATTAGGAAAAAACTGTATAAGGCAAAGCCTGAAGAGAAAGTTCGCCAGTGGTGGATTTATCGCTTAAAAGAAGTATATGGCTACAGCTTTTCTCAGATCTCTGTAGAAGTAAAGGTTATTGTTGGTTCTACAGAAGCCAAGAAAAGAGCAGACATTGTTGTCTATATGGATGACAAAAAAGCTACACCAAGAATTTTTGTGGAAGTGAAAAAGCCAGAGAGAAAAGATGGACTAGAACAGTTGAAAGTATATTTGAATGCAACTGGTTGTAAGCTTGGGTTGTGGAGCAATGGAGATTCTCCACATGTGTATTTGCTAAGAAACGAACCCAAGGCTGGTGAGGAAGAAGCCTCTTGGCGTGAGTTGCGAAATATACCTGCAAAATCTGAGAAATTGGCAGATGTAGATAATCCGATTACCCGTAAAGAATTGGAGCCTTTAACAGATTTTCTTTCCATTATTCGCGAATGCGAAGATTATATTAAAGCTCATGAAGGGACAAATCCTTTTGATGAGATTTTCAAACTGATCATTGCAAAACTATATGATGAAAAAGCTAATTTGAAAAATGATAACTCGCCTGCCAAATTTCGGGTTGGAGTTTTTGAGTCTCCAGAGGAGGCACGTATAAGGATAGATAAATTATTCAGTCAAGCAACTACCAGATGGAAAGGTGTATTTCAAGATAACGAATCCATTCTTTTGACTGATGATAGCCTTGCATATTGCGTGTCTGCATTACAAAAAGCGTACTTACTTAAATCGCCAGCTGATATTCTTGGATCAGCGTTTGAGGTGATGGTTAATCCAGATATGAAGGGAGACAAAGGGCAGTATTTTACCCCGCGGCATGTTGTGAAAATGTGCATCGACGTTCTTCAACCCAAGGATGGAGAAAGTGTGTTTGATCCAGCTTGCGGAAGTGGTGGTTTCTTAATCGGCGCATTAGACTATGTTTACAAACAAATTGAACACGATAGAGATAATGAGAATGATATTATTGAAAATAAAAAGGATTATGCGTCCGAATGTGTGTTTGGCATAGACTACGATAAAACTATAGCTAAAGTCGCAAAAGCATATATGCTTATTTGGGGAGATGGCCGCTCTAATATAGCGGCGTGTGATGGCTTGAACTCAAACAATTGGGATGATGATGTCCTTGCGAAGTTTACAGTTGGGCATGGTAAGGAGAAAAAGCTACGGCAGTTTGACATCATCGTTAGCAATCCACCTTTTGCTGGAGATATATCATCAGATGATACTCTTTCTCAGTATGAGTTAGCATTTAAAATTGATAAAAATGGTAGCAGAAAACGCCTAAATAAGATTGGAAAAGAAAAACTGTTCATTGAAAGATGCATTAATATGCTTGTTCCGGGGGGAAGAATGGCCATTGTTCTTCCGAGAGGTATTTTGAAAAATTATTCGGATGAAAGGATAAGAAGATATATCCTTCAACATGCAATTGTTTTAGGCGTTGTTGGTTTAGGTGGAAATATGTTTAAGCCGTTTACAAATACAAAAACAATCGTTCTGTTTTTGCAAAAGCGGTATAAAGAGTTTACATCAATTGAAGAAGTTCATTTGGCTGATAAGGAAAAGCATATAGCTTACTGTGTAACAGAAATGTCTGGAAAGGACAAAACAGGTAAAATTATTACTGATGCTGAGGGTGTAGTATTGTCCGATTTGCCAGAAATAACTGAGTATCTATTGAAAAATATCAGGTTCCGCTCAGAGAAAGAGCTTAAGGACGAATATGAAAAGATTAAGGCAATCAAAGCGGAAAACTGAGGTGATAATATGGCTCTAACAGCAAAACATTTATTTTCCGATTCTATGCTCAAACTGCTTAATCCAGAGCAAGGAATGTATACAATAAATCATATTTTTGAACCTGAATACCATCAAGATATTTATGTAAAAGCATGTGACGATACAAAAAATGCTACTGGGTCGTTCCAGGTGGGTGATATACAATACCTAGTTAGACCGATTAATCGTGGAACCCAGCCCAGTTATGCTGATGACGAAAATGATCATGAGACTTTGCGTTATGAAGGCATGATTTCTTGCGATGGAACTAGATTAATAGATGAAAACCAGACATTGAACGTTTGTGCTTTGAAATCAAATTGTATACGAAACGGGTACATAGACACCAGCCTGGCACGTTCTGTTGGTAGAACATTCTATAAAAAAGTTGAAAGCAGAGCAGCAGTGCAAAAGAATGATATTCTTATTAACTCTACTGGTGATGGTACGATTGGCCGTGTTGCTGTTTACAATTATGATTTCCCCGCTGTTGTAGACGGGCACATTACCATTGTTCGCTATAAGAATCCAAAGTTAGCTTGGTATGTTGCTGCTTTTCTGATGACAGAGACTGGACAAAATCAAATTTATCGCTACATCAATGGTTCTAGCGGACAGGTAGAGATATACCCACAAGATATTGCTAGAATTTGGGTAAAGCCTGCTAGTTCAGAAGTAATAGAAGAAGTGTATAAAAACTATAAAAATGCCTGCGATAAACATGATGAATTTTACAGAGATCTAACAGCAGCGCTACATAAAATATAGTTTTATTAATTCCATTAAGCTTTTTCCTACATTTTGTGTTTAGCATAAGAGTTTATGGGGGGAGTGAGACGCAATGCTTAGTGGGCATTTTGAAAACTGTTATGGATTAAAACTGTTTAATTTACCTAATATCAATTTTTCTCGCTGTAACAAAGCTATGATATATGCGCCTAACGGAGTAATGAAAAGTTCGTTAGCAAAGGTATTTGATGACATTTCAAAAGGAGCGGAAACAAGTGACCGTATTTTTCGAGATGCGGTTAGTAGTTACTCGGTAACACATTATACAAGTCAGTATATTTTTAGTTCAGCCAATGCTGCGACAACTCTAACGCCAACGGATAGAATATATGTTGTCAATACATTTACTGATTCATTTGAATTTACTAAAGAAACTGTAAGTACTTTATTGGCGGATGAAACTACAAGAAATGAATATAATGTTCTTATGGCTCAGTTTAGTGGCGAAATTCGGCAAATTGAGGATAAACTGAGGACTCTGACTGGTTTAACTAAGCCCCAAATTAAAGGAAAAATAATTGCTGATTTAGGGCTGGACAACACTTCCGATTGGACGGATATTTTTGAAAAAATACATGAGCTCATTGAAAATCGACAGGTACTCGATTATCTGAATGATTGTACTTATTCAGAGTTGTTTAACGATAAAGTGTTGGCCGTATATAGTAAGCGAGAATTTGTTAGTTCGATTGAGGAATATATTGAGAATCTTAACAATCTTTTGGAAAATAACCCTATATTGAGTGACGGGTTTACCGATAGAAATGCAGAAACTCTCGGCAAAGAATTGGCAAAACATAATCTCTTTAATGCACAACACACTATTCACTTAAAAGACGGAATTACAGTTATTCATTCACTTGATGAGTGGAGAGCTGCAGTAGATGAGCAATTAGAGCGTATTTATGCAACACCTCAATTAAGTACAGTTTTTCAAAAACTAAAAAAACTACTTACTGCTAATGAAAATGTTTCGCGACTCCGTGATATTATTATCTCCCATCGCGAAATAATTCCTGCGTTGAGAGACATTAATGCCTTAAAGATTCAAACATGGCTTGATTGCTTTTCAAAACTTGACACTCCCTTTGCTGATTACTATGGTAGAATTTCGCAATATACAATTCAAATTCGGGCGTTGTATGAACAGGCTGCTGCACAATCGGCAAGATGGCAAGCGGTAGTTAATGAGTTTAATAGACGATTTCGTGTTCCATTTGAGGTTCAGATTGAAAACAAAGCTAACTTCTTGCTAAAAGATGAAGCACCAAATCTGTCATTCAAATATACTCGAGGGGTTACTGCACAACAGAGCGCTACGCTAAAAAAAGATGATTTAATGGGATCATTGAGTACTGGCGAAAAAAGAGCGCTTTATCTGCTGTACATTTTGTTTGATCTTGAAAGAATTAGGCAACAAGCGAATGCTGGTGGCGGACAGTTCTTAATAATTGCAGATGATATAGCAGATTCGTTTGATTATAAGAACAAGTATGCCATTATTGAGTATCTTAACGACCTCGGTAACACCTCTGGTATTGATTTGCTTATTCTCACACATAATTTTGACTTTTATAGGACAGTAAAACTAAGATTGGGTGTAAATCGCTCGAATTGTTTTATTGCACAGCGTGATGAAGAAGGTGTTACTTCAGTTACGGAATTCAAGTATCAAAAGGACTTTTTTAAGAATGTTGTGATTTCCGGCATCAAAGATGGAAACATTAATAACGATGAAAAGAAGAAACTTTTAATATCAAGTATTCCATTCTACAGAAACTTGTGCGAATATAGTGAAATGGACACCGGACCTACCAGTAGATATGCGAAACTAACCTGTTTCCTACATTTGAAAACCACACCACTTGATACGCAATCTACGAAGGTTTCGGATTTGTGGAATCTAGTCAGTCATTTTCTTAATGGAATTTCCTTTTCTGGTCTTGATGAGAATTACTATTCAGCAATTATTAGAATCGCAAACCTTTGTGCTGCGGATAATACTAACGAAGTGCTTTTGGATCATAAATTGGTTATTGCGATTGCAATTCGGCTTTTAACAGAAAAATTTATGCAGAATATAATTACAGCAAATGGGCAAATCTGCGTAGATGCAAGCAGTAATCAAACAAGAGAATGGTATAAACAAGCAGAGCCGTTCTTAACATCAGAGCAAAAAGCTGTAATCGAGGAAGTAAATCTTATCACGCCTGAAAGCATACACTTAAATTCTTTTATGTTTGAGCCACTAATAGATATTTCTGATTGGGCATTAAAGGAACTCTTCACCAAGGTTAAAGAACTTTGATTTGCCTTTTCTTTGGCAACACCATGGCAACAAAAAATCAGATAGCCCCTACTATCTGAATAATGAAAATAATGCCAATACCCTGAACTAAATCCCATAAGCAAATCTGTTTAGAAAACTTCTGACAAGAGCGAGTTTGAATAAATAATAAAAACCTGTAAGCCCAATAAATAAGCGGCTTGCAGGTTTTCTTTTTGTTATATATTAACTAATTTTTGTCAATTTTCTTCTTCAAAATCTTTTATACTTTTATGATCAGAAGTTTTCCATTCAGTTCTGCCATTAGCATTTCTACCCATTACAATTGCAGCAGCTAATGATGGACTTGTAAAGATATAATTTTTAGTAAATTTAAAATTATTATCAATAATTTTATCATTAATTAGTTTATTTCGTAAATTTTGCAAACTTACAGACATACTTTGTGTAGTACTTGATGCAATGATAGAATCTTTTAATACTACAAATCCGTCTGCGACAATCATTCCTTTTGCTTGTGCACCTCTTGCAGCTGCAATTTGAAAAATTAATTCATTTTGATTTTGTTTAACAGATGTTTCTTTTAAACTTTCAAAAACTTTGTATCCCAAAGTATTTACTAATAATTTCGTATTACTCATAAATTCTTCTAACATTGCTTCGTCGTATTCAGAAATAGAAGAACATGTAGGAATAGTACTGTTTACAATAATTGCTCGTCCTGATTCTTGTGCCATTAAGTAGAATTTGTTTTCTAAATATTTTACATGCGCTTTATTAAGTAAGTTATCTTTGCTTATTACAGTAATACAATCATTCCAATAATTAACATCTTTTAAATGTTGACGCAATCGAGTGAGCATTTTTTCAGCTTCGCCGATATAAATAGTATCGTTATTTTCATCATTTTTACCGAATAAAAAATATACTCCGGTGTTTTCAGAATCTGTACGTTTAGCAAATTCTGAAATTTCGCTGCGAGATATTTTATATACACGACCATTCCAGTTAGAAAGCTCGCACATTATTCTACCATTTGGATTTCCGTCAAAAATATACATTTGAATAGTTTTACTAAAAGCCATGTGCATAACCTCGTTAGTTTATTGATACTTTAATTGTATCATAATTTTAAGATTTACAAAAATAATATTAAAACAGGATTTTGTTTTCTAATGTAGAATTTATTTAACATCACCTGCAAAGGAGGTCATACCCATGATTGTTACAACTACACAAACTGTTGAAGGCAGGCAGATTGCCGAATATAAGGGCATTGTTTTTGGTGAAGTGGTATCCGGCGTAAATTTTGTTAAGGATTTGTTTTCCGGCATTACGGATATTTTTGGCGGGCGCAGCAGCACTTATGAAAACGAGCTTGAAGAAGCGCGTGCTAAAGCGATTGCTGAAATGAGCGGACGTGCTGAAAGATTAGGCGCTGACGCCGTTGTCGGTGTCGATGTTGATTACGAAGTTTTAGGCAAGGAAAACGGTATGCTGATGGTCAGCGTAAGCGGGACTGCCGTTAAATTAAAATAATATTTACAGTATGAGCGGTCTATTAGGCCGCCTTTTTTATTCTTGGCTCTGCTTAATATTTATTGCTAACAAAATACGCCTTGTGATAAGATTAGTTTAATAATACATTTATGAGGTTTATTATGAAAACAGGATTGTACGAAAAACCTATCAACAAAAAACTTAATAAAGCATTGGCGGAACTTACAGATAACTTCAATGTGGAAAAAGAACAAATTGATAGTGAAGAAGCTGCCGGCATTTTATCTAAATATGTTAAAAAAGTTGTAGAGCGGAGTTTAAATAATATCAGCGAAAGCGATGATAGCCTGGCAAAGCAAATTGAACTTGTTAATAAAATAATTGGTGCAATTAAGCAAAATACAGGCGCGGATATTACCGATGATTTAGAAATTGCCGAAGATAAGCAACTACTTTCTGTAACGGATAAAACTAATACTATACAGGCCATTAATGATAAGGTTAAAGTAATTAGGCCGGTTACTTCCATTGCACAAAGTTCGCTTTTTACCGGTGCTGTGCACGAACCGCAAATGTTCAGTGAGTTGAAAAAAGAAATTTTTTCGTGTAACTGTATTGATATGTTGGTTTCGTTTATGAAATGGAGTGGCTTACGACTTTTAATGGAAGCGCTAACGGAGTTTACTAATAACGGTGGTAAGCTGCGCATTATTACAACTTCTTACATGGGCGCAACTGATATTAAAGCTATAAGCGAATTAGCAAAGCTAAAAAATACTGAAATTAAAGTTTCTTACGATACAAAAAGAACGCGTTTACATGCTAAAGCATATATTTTTTATCGCGAAACAGGCTTTACAACGGCGTATATTGGCTCATCCAATCTTTCTAACGTAGCAATTTCAAGTGGTTTAGAGTGGAATATAAAAATAACTCGCCAAGACCAGCCTGAAGTTTTGCAAAAGGTTGCTGCAACTTTTGATAGTTACTGGAGTTCTAATGAATTTGAAGTGTACGACGATACACAAAAACCACGTTTAGCCAAAGCGTTACAGCTTGAAAAAACGCATACAGAAGATAACAGCTTTTTTGCGGTTGATATTAATCCGTATCCATATCAGCAAGAGATTTTAGATAAATTAGAAGCAGAACGAACCATTCGTAATAATTATAAAAATTTAATTGTTGCAGCAACAGGCACAGGCAAAACTATTATTTCAGCGCTCGATTATAAGCACAAGTGTAGCAAAAATAGCAAACCTAAATTGCTGTTTGTTGCGCACCGCAAGGAAATTTTGGAGCAGAGCATAAAAACTTTTCGTATGGTTTTGCGTGATGCCAATTTTGGCGATTTATTTGTTGGCGATACATCGCCGCAAAGTTTTGAGCATCTTTTTGTATCAGTGCAAACCTTTAATGCCAAAAGTTTAGAAAAGCACCTTACACCAGATTTTTATGATTATATTATTATCGACGAAGTTCATCATGCACCGGCAGAAACTTATAAAAATATTTTAGGGCATTTTACGCCTAAATTTTTATTAGGGTTAACAGCTACACCGGAACGCATGGATGGCAAGAGCATTATGCCTTATTTTAACAATAAAATAACTGCGGAAATTCGCTTACCGGAAGCTATTGAACGTAAACTGTTATGCCCGTTTCAATATTTTGGCGTTACTGATAATATTGATTTAAGTAATTTGCGCTGGGAACGTGGCGGGGATAATCGTGAAGAACTTTCTAAAATTTACACAAGGCAAGATGCAGAAGCAATTACACGTGCCTCATTAATTGTACAAGCTGTTGATAAATATGTTACGGACATTAACGAAGTTAAAGGTTTAGGCTTTTGCGTAAGTAAGGAACATGCTCGCTTTATGGCAGATTACTTTAATAAATGTAATATTCCTTCGCTTTGCCTTACCGGCGATAGCCCAAAAGAAGAACGCGATAGTGCTAAATTAAAATTAACTAATGGCGATTTACGCTTTATTTTTGTTGTTGACCTTTATAATGAAGGTGTAGATATTGTTGATGTTAACACTATTTTATTTTTGCGCCCGACAGAATCTTTAACTATCTTTTTGCAGCAACTTGGGCGTGGTTTGCGGTTGGCAGATGGCAAAGAGTGTTTAACGGTTCTTGATTTTATTGGGCAAGCAAATAAAAAATATGATTTTGAAAGCAAGTTTAAAGCCTTATTAAGCAATACCGATAGAAATATTAGTAACGAAATAAAAAACGGTTTTATATCTGCGCCGAAAGGCTGCTATATTCAGCTTGAGAAAAAAGCGCAGGAATATGTGTTAGAAAATATACGTACAGGCTTTGACCGCAAAGATGGCTTAATTGCACGCATTGCAAGTTTTACCGAAGATACAGGCAAGCCTTTAACATTAACAAATTTTGTAGAGCATTATGAACTTAATTTACAAGCCATTTATAAAAAGGGCTGTTCTTTTGCAAGGTTATGTGTTATGGCCGGTAAACGTGAAGATTTTAGCGAAGAATTAGAATCGGACAAGTTTACCAAAGCATTAGCGCGTGTTGCATTAATAGATTCTCGCCATTGGATTGAGTTTATATTAAATAGTTTTGCAAATTTGGAAAGTTTAAAACCTGAAAATTTATCGCTGCTGGAAAAGCGAATGTTACGCATGTTGCAGTTTACTATTTGGCAAAAAGATTACCAAGATTGTGCCTTTAGCGATGAACTTGAAGGGTTACACAAAATAAAAAGTTGTAAAGTTTTATATGATGAATTCATAGAAGTATTAAAATACAGTTATAACAAAATTGATTTTATTGATAAAGCGCCAATGCTTGATTTTGATTGCCCCTTAAACGTATATTGCAATTATTCTCGAGACCAAATTTTTGCTGCTCTTGATGTTAACAATCCTTTATCTATTCGTGAAGGTGTAAAATTTATAGCTGATAAAAAGTTAGATGTACTTTTAAATACGTTAAATAAATCAAGTAAGCAATATTCGCCAACAACAATGTATAATGATTATTCTATTAATGAATGGTTATTTCATTGGCAAAGTCAAAGCACAACAAGTGCGGAATCGCCTACGGGTCAAAGATATATTAATCATAAAAAGTTAGGTAGTAAGGTTTTGCTTTTTGTACGTGAAAATAAAAAAGATATGTACGGAAACGCAGAAACATATACTTTTTTGGGTACAGTTAATTATGTTAAACATGATGGCAGTAATCCAATGAATATTATTTGGAAACTTGATAACCCTATACCGGCCAAATTTTTAAAGAAAACTAACAAACTTGTTATTTAAGTACTGGTTTTTTAATTTGTAAATTTTAATTTTTTATATTTCCACAACCTTTCTCAAATATTTCACAAAACAACTGTTAAAGTGTATTTATTGTAACGTTATTTCATATTGACTTAAAAACAAATAATAATTATAATTGATTACATAAGATTTATCGCAAAAACAGTGATCTCTTAAAATAAGATAGAAGGTTAGGTATTGAAAAATGAAAAATTTACAGAAAGAATACGGACTTTACATTAACGGCAAATGGCAGCCCGCCTCCGACGGCGCTACCTTTAAAACTTACAGCCCTGCTACCGGCGAAGAACTGGCAGTTTGCGCCGAAGCAACGCGCGAAGATGTTGACGCTGCGGTAAAAGCTGCGCACGCTGCGTGGGAAAGCTGGAAGAACACTACTCCTGTTGAAAGAGCGGTTATTTTAAATAAAATTGCCGATATTATCGACGCCAACGCCCACCACCTTGCAGAAGTTGAATCGCTGGACAACGGCAAACCCATCCGCGAAACCAGCATGATTGATATTCCGATGAGTGCAGACCATTTCCGCTATTTTGCAGCTGCCATCCGCACGGAAGAAGGCACTGCTACCATGCTGGACAACAACACTTTAAGCCTCGTCCTGCACGAGCCTATCGGCGTAGTGGGGCAGATTATTCCGTGGAACTTCCCGTTCCTCATGGCTGCGTGGAAGCTGGCTCCGGCACTGGCCGCGGGCGACTGCATTGTGCTTAAACCTTCAAGCACTACCAGCCTGAGCGTTTTGGAGCTTGTGCGTTTAATTGAAGGCGTGCTGCCGGCAGGCGTGCTTAACGTAATTACCGGCAAGGGCAGCAAGTCCGGCCAGTATGTTTTGGAACACCCCGGCTTTGCCAAACTTGCCTTCACCGGTTCTACCGAAGTTGGCCGCGGCGTGGCACAGGCTGCCGCCGATAAATTGATTCCGGCTACTTTGGAGCTTGGCGGCAAATCGGCCAATATTTATTTTGATGACTGCAACTGGGATTTGGCTATGGAAGGGCTGCTTCTGGGCATTCTGTTCAACCAGGGCCAGGTTTGCTGCGCAGGCTCGCGCGTGTTTGTACACGAAAAAATTTACGATAAATTTGTTGAAGAAGCGGTTAAACGCTTTAACGCCGTAAAAGTTGGCAACCCGCTCGACCCGGCAACGCAGATGGGCTCGCAGATTGACGCGAAACAGGTTGCCAAAATTGCCAGCTACATGGACATTGCCAAAGCAGAAGGAGCAGCTATTGCCTGCGGCGGGCATAAGCTTACGGAAAACGGGCTTGATAAGGGCAACTTCTTTGCGCCGACGCTGATTACCAATGTTACCAACGATATGCGCGTGGCACGCGAAGAAATCTTCGGGCCTGTGGCTGTGGTTATTAAGTTTAAGGACGAAGCCGAAGTTGTTAAAATGGCAAACGACAGCAATTACGGCCTTGGCGGCGCAGTATGGACGCAGGATATTAACCGCGCCATCCGTGTGGCAAAGGCCGTGCAGACGGGCAGAATGTGGGTTAACACCTACAACGCTATTCCGGCAGGCGCACCGTTTGGCGGTTATAAAGAATCGGGCATTGGCCGCGAAACGCATAAAGTAATGCTGGAGCATTACAGCCAGACCAAAAATATTATGATTAACCTTGGCGAAAAGCCTTTGGGATTGTATTGACAACCGCCCTTTACAATGTTAAACTTTTAGTAATTACAAATTTGCAGCTGATGATAAGGAAAAGTACCTTTAAAAGGCAGCCTAAAGCGAGCCGGTGGCGGTGAAAGTCCGGCGGCGGGCATTAAAGGGAATGGGCCTTGGAGGCGCACTGCGAGCCGCAAGGGGTAGCAGCGCCGGGATTGCTTTGCCCGTTACCATAAAAGCGGATATCGGCATCGGCCCGTATCTTTTAAGCGGACTTATTTAAGTCAAGCAGGGTGGCACCGCGAAAGTTTACAGCCTTTCGTCCCTACAGGGATGGAAGGCTTTTTTATTTACCTGTTAAGGAGTGAGCGGCATGGAAGCAGCAGAAAAAGAAAAAAAGATAGTAACATTAACGGAGGTTAAACCAACGCAGGACGGTTACCGCTGGGTGGCGATAACGGCAATGCTTCTGGCAATAGGCATTATTCTTCATACCGTAAGCCCCAATGTTGGCGGCGTTACGCCGAACTGGACCATTGCCATGTATTCCATTGTAATTAACCTTACCAACCCTTCGCTGCCGCAGGCACTGGGCATTGGTTTTATTTCCGGTATGACGCTTGTGCCGTCCTCCAAATCGGCCTTTCCGCTGGGCAACCTTGCCAGTGAGGTTTGCGGCGCGGTGGTGTGCTGCCTCCTGGTTAAGGCCATGCTTGCCGTTAAACTTGAAAAATGGCGCCTGCGCCCGTTTATTGCCGGCCTTGTGGCAACAATGGTGAGCGGCGGCGTATTTACCTTTATTTTAAAAATAGTTTTGGGGCTGCCCTTCAGCGTATGGCTGTATGCCATGCTGCCGGTGGTGGCGGTAATAGGCGTGCTTAACGGCAGCATTACCTTTTTGCTGTACGGGCCGGTACGCAGGCTGTTTTTTGTGCAGGAGGAAGATAATTGATGGAAACGGTTGCGGAATTAAAGCATTTTTATTTTGCTTACAAAAAGAATAACCTTGTGCTGCACGATATTGATTTTAAAATAAAAAAAGGCTCTTTTACCGTTATCGCCGGGCCGAGCGGCAGCGGCAAAACAACGCTGTGCAAGGCAATGGCAGGCATTGTGCCGTTTTATATGGGCGGCGCATACAGCGGCGAAGTAATGGTGCTGGGCGAAAGCACCAAAGGAAAAAAGGTATCGGATATTGCCATGCGCCTGGGGCTGATGCTGGAGGATTACGAAAGCCAGCTTGTTTCTCTTACTGCGGGCGAGGAGGTTGCTTTTAGCCTGTTAAACCACGGTTTTAAGCCGGAAGAAGTTGAAGAACGCACGCGCAGGGCGCTTGAAGATGTAGGCCTGCCGGGGCGCGAAAGCTATCAGCTGGACGAACTCAGCGGCGGGCAGCGCCAGAGGCTGCTTTTGGCTTCGGTTTTGGCGGTGCATCCGGAAATTATTGTTTTGGACGAGCCTGTATCGGCCATGGACCCGGACGGCGCCAATTCGCTGTACAAGCTGCTTTACAAAATACATAAGGAATACGGTACAACCATTGTGGTTGTAGAACACCGCATTGACTATCTGCTGCCGTATATGACAGATTTAGTTGTACTTAAAAAAGGACGCCTTGTGACGGCTGATAAGTTTGAAAATGCCGCTCGCGTTATGTATAAAGATGAAACCCTGCGGCATTTTGTGCCGGCACTGTGGCGCATTAAGTTGGGGCTTGAAGAAAAATTCGGCGTAAGCCTTGGTAATTGGCGTACGGAAGAAGAAGCCGTTGCGGAACTGAAAGCAAAAGGTTTTACAGGGGGTGAGGCGTAATGCTGGAGGCAAAAGAGGTTAATTTTGCGTATCTGCGCGGGCAGCCGGTGCTGAACGACATCGACATTAAAATTGAAAGCGGCGAATTCGTGGCGCTTTTGGGGCATAACGGCAGCGGCAAAACAACGCTGAGCCGCCTGTTCATGGCGCTTATTCATCCACGCAGCGGGCAGGTGCTGGTGGACGGCACGGACATTGCCGCCATGGAACCCGCCGATTTGGCAGATAAAATAGGCTATGTGTTCCAGAACCCGGATTTACAGATTTTGGAGGACACGGTTTTTGACGAAGTGGCATACGGCCCGCGTGCCAAAAAATTGAGCGAGGACAAGGTTAAACGCCAGGTGGAAACTGCGCTTGCCGCAACGGGCCTTGCGGATTTGGCAGACGCTTACCCGCGCCTTTTAAGCTTTGGGCAAAAGCGCCGTTTGGGTGTGGCGGCGGCACTGGCCTTAAACCCGCGCACGCTTATTCTGGACGAAATAACCAACGGGCAGGACGCTGTGGAAAAAGAGCGCATGATGAGTTATTTAAAGGCGCTTAATGAAGAAAACGGCATTACGGTAGTGCTTATTTCGCACGATATGGATACCGTGCGCCGCTATGCGCAGCGCACCATTGTGCTGCATAACGGGCATTTGGTGTTTGACGGTACGCCCGCAAAGCTGTTTGACGGCAGCATTAACGTAGAGCGCTGGGGGCTGCGCTGCCCTACGGCAACGGCTGTTGGCAACGCGCTTGGTATTACGGCAACAAGCCCGGAGGATTTTTGCAGTAAAATTACCTTGAAAGGAGAGCGGCATGCATGAAAATATCGGCATTTACGCAGATTATAGTAACGGTTGCCGTAACGGCATGGGTATTTATTTTGCCGGTTATGGCAGTTGCCACTATTTTAGTGCTGGAACTGGCGCTGCTTCTTTCCATTAAACACGACCGCATGACGATGGCGGCAATAGGCGGCCTGGCAGTATTTACCGGGCTGATGGTGCTTTTGCAGCTTCTGTTCGGTTCGCCGCTTGAAATTGCACTTGTAGGCGGCCTGCGCATGCTGGTTATGACCATGGCCTTTTTGTGCATGCTGGCAGCAACGCGCATACAGGATATTGCCCAGGCACTGGTAACAAAATTCCACCTGCCGTGCGAATATGCCTTTATGCTGACAACGGCGCTGCGCTTTGTGCCTAACTTTCTGGCAGACAGCACCATTACTTTGGACGCGCAGAGCTGCCGTGGCTATTCCAACCGCGGCAACGCGATTAAAAGGCTGATGTCCTACGTTGTTGTTATCCGCCCGCTGGTAATGCGCGCCGTTGCCAAAAGCGAAACGCTGGCGCTGAGCATGGAGCTGAAGGGCTTTGGCGCCAACACCTATAAAAACATGCCGCAGCAAAAGCTCGGCCTTGCCGATTACGTTGTGCTGCTGGCGGTAATTGCGCTCAGTACTTACCCATTTTGGCAGGAATACGTAAAAATATAAAAGCGCCTGCATTGGCAGACGCTGAAGCTGATGTAAGTTTTCTGTTTGATATATAGCAGGATAAGCTTGTGCCGGTGCGCCGGTTATCTTTGCATAATTAAAAATTGAGTAAAGGGCTGCCCGCAAGCACCGGGCGGCTTTATTTTTTAGCAGGTTTATTTTCCTCGCCCCATGTGCAAAGCTGGTCGAGTATCGTCATCAGCGATTTGCCGCGCTCCGACAGGCTGTATTCCACTTTGGGCGGAATCTGCGGATATTCGGTGCGGATGATGAGCCTGTCTTTTTCCAGCTCTTTCAGCGACAGGCTGAGTGTTTTGTGCGATATGCTGCGGATATAGCGTTTAAGTTCACTGTAACGCACTACGCCAAACTCCATCAGGCAGTACAGAATAACCATTTTGTATTTGCCGTTAATCAGCGACAGCGTGTAGCTGAAGCCGGTATCCTCAAAATTTGCCTTTTCGATATAATTCTTAATCATTATACTCTATACTCTCCTTTTGGTTAGTATCTGACAAAAATGTGCGTACTTCATCTTTGGTTTATATATTGTTATAATTATAGCAGAAAGACGGAGGTGGAGCAAATGGCTAAAAAAATAATTGTTTTAAACGGCAGCCCGCGCGCAAACGGCAACACAAAAGAACTGATAAAGGCTTTTGTTAAAGGTGCGGAAAGTGCGGGAAACACCGTACAGGTTTTTGATTTGCAGAAAATGAATATTCATGGCTGCCTTGGCTGTTGCATGGGCGGCAAAGATGAAGCAAGTCCCTGCGTGCAGAAGGACGATATGGCTTTAATTTATCCGGCTTACCGCGAGACGGATGTGGTTGTGCTGGCGTCGCCGATGTATTACTGGGGCGTAAGCGGGCAGCTTAAATGTGCATTTGACCGCCTGTTTGCGGTAGCAGAATGTATGCCCGGCTATGCCAACCCCATTAAGGAGTGCGCACTTTTAATGGCGGCGGAGGGTGATACGGCTGACAATTTTGCTCCTGTAAAAGCCTTTTACGAAGGCCTGGCAGGGCATCTTGGCTGGAAAAACCGCGGCATTGTTTACGCAGGCGGCAATTTTGCTGCGGGCGATATTTTAAATAAACCGGCACAGCTTGCCGAAGCTGAAAAACTGGGCACGGAAATTTAACTAAAAGCAAAACTTATAAATCTCCGCAGAATATAACTGCGGGGATTTTTTTACCATTTAACCATGCTTCGCCTTGCTTAACGCCTTTATTTTAAGTACAATAAAAATATAAATGCGTATGTGAGGGGGAATGCAAGTGGAACTGCGTATTTTAAAATATTTTTTAACGGTGGCCCGCGAAGAAAACATTACCAGAGCGGCTAACCTGCTGCACGTTACGCAGCCGACGCTGAGCCGCCAGTTAATGCAGCTGGAAGATGAACTGGGCGTAAAACTGTTTTGCCGCAGCAAGCACCGCATAACGCTTACCGACGAAGGCCTGCTTTTAAAGCGCCGCGCGCAGGAAATTACCGAGCTTGCCGAGCGTACAACCCGCGAAGTATCGCGTAGCAGCGAAAATTTAATGGGCGAAATCGCAATAGGCTGCGCCGAGGCAAGCAGTATTTCCGTATTGGCGGGTTTGATGAATTATTTCCGCCAGAAATATCCGCTGGTGCATTATACGCTTTATTCCGGCATTGCCGATGATATTAAAGAACGCATTGAAAACGGGCTTTTGGATATAGCCTTTTTAACAGAACCCGTGGATATTTCCAAATACGGCTTTGTGCGCCTGCCGCATAAGGAAGAATGGGGCGTTTTAATAAGAAAAGATTCGCCGCTGGCAGAAAAACAGGCGGTGATGCCGCAGGATTTACTGGGCATTCCGCTGTTAATGCCCAAGCGCGACCTGGTTAAAAACGAACTTGCCAGCTGGTTTGGCAGTTTAAATGACAGAATGGATTTTGCCGTTAATTACACAATGCTGATGAATGCAGCCGTAATGGTGCACAGCGGCTTTGGTGCGGCGCTGTGCCTTAACATGGGCACCGATTTTTACGACGATTTGCGTTTTGTGCCGCTTGCGCCGCCGCTTGCAACAGGCTGCGTGCTGGCGTGGAAAAAGAGCCAGCGGCAGGCACCGGCAGTGGAGGAGTTTATCAGCTCGGCGCATTCATACGTTTTGGGCATTTCCGGCAATTAAATATAGGTATTAGCTTATTTAAAGCGGCCATATTACAATGTAGGTGTAAGAAATTTGCACCTGCATTTTTTATTGCATAAAAAGCTTAAGGAGGGGAATGATATGCAGGAAATGACTCGCAGAGATTTTTTAAAGGGCGCGGCCATGGCAGGCGGCGCGGTAATGCTGGGCGGTCTGCATGGCCTTGGCAGGGTGCAGGCTGCCGGGGCAGATGCCAAAGTGCCGGAATACGATCCGCTGCTCGACGGCGTGTGCGATATTCATATGCATCTGGCGCCGGACGTTAAAGAGCGCTGTACGAACGAATACACTTTTGCGCGCAATGCGCAGGCGGCCGGTTACCGTGCGGTGATGTACAAAACCAACGAATGGAGCTGCCACGACAGGGCTTATTTAATCCGCCAGGCGCTGCCCGGTTTTGAAGTTTTTGGCAGCTTTTGCATGAACTTTACTTACGGCGACAAAATAAATGTATATGCAGCCAAAATGGCGGCAGCTACAACGGGCAGGCTGTGCCGCTGCATCTGGATGCCGACGCAGGCAGCCGTTTACCAGTTTGCAAAGTTCGGCCAGCCGGGCAGGGGCATACCCGTAACAGGGCGCAACGGCAAACTGTTGCCGGAGGTTGTGCAGGTAATGGAAATCTGCGCCGAAAACGGCATAATTTTTGCAACGGGCCATTCCGCTCCGGAGGAAAGCATTTTAATGGCACAGAAGGCGCATGAAATGGGCTTTAAAAAACTGGTTATCACTCACCCCAACACAACTATCTGGCAGATGACGGCAGACCAGATTAAACGCTGCGCTGATTACGGCGCTTACATTGAATACTGCTACCTTGGCAGGCTGTGGGGCGAAGGCAGCGCCATGCCGGAATATCCGCGCCAGACAGGCGAAGAATTTTTAAACTATGTTAACATCGTGCCGGAACGCAGCTTTATTACAACCGACCTGGGCCAGCCGGGCATGCCCGAGCCCATTGACGGCATGCGCACCTGCATTAAAGAGCTGCAAAGAGCAGGTGTGCCGCAGCGCACGATTGACATTTTGGTACGCAAAAACCCGGCGTACTTACTTGGACTGGAGGGATGACTTATGGGCATGACGCGCAGGGAATTTTTAAAAAATGCCGCTATGGCAGTGGCAGCAGGGGCTATGATGCAGCCGGATAAACTGCTTGCGCCAAAAAAGGCGGAGGCCAATGAACCGGACAGCCCTAAAAACATTTTAAACTACAACCCCAACATGCAGTACCGCCCCATGGGCAGAACCGGCGTTGACGTATCGGCATTGGGCTTTGGTATGCTGCGCCTGCCGATGCTGGCAGACGGCAAAACTGTTGATATGGACCAGACCGTGCGCATGGTGCGCCGCGCCATTGAAGGCGGCGTAAACTATATCGACACCGGTTATGTATACCTTGGCGGCCAGAGCCAGATTGCAGTCGGCAAAGCTCTGGCAGGCGGATTGCGCGACCGCGTGTATGTTACCAATAAAGCTCCGTGGTGGATTATGGAACGCCCCGAAGATTTTGAGCGGATGTTTGACGAATCGCGCAAGGCGATGAATACAGATGTAATTGATTTTTACCATATCCATATGATTATGCACCGCGGCTGGAAGGAAAAGGTTATTCCCTTCCGCCTTATTGAAAAGATTGAAAAATTAAAGGCGCAGGGCAAAATCCGTTTCAGCGGTTTTTCGTTCCACGACAGGCTGGAGCTGTTTAAAGAAGTGGTGGAAGCCAACCCTAACTGGGATTTTTGTCTCATTCAGCATAACTACCTTGATTACGGATACGAAGCAGGCGTGCTGGGGCCTAAATATGCAGCGGCCAACGGCATGGGGCTTGCTGTTATGAAGCCTGCGCGTACCGGCTTTTTGGCAAATCTGCCGGACGTAATGCGCAAAGCACTGGCTTCTACCGGCGTGCATAAGCCGGATAATGAATGGGCGCTTGATTACCTGTGGGATATTCCGGAAGTAAGCGTTGCTGTCAGCGGCATGGGCAGTATGAAGGACGTGGAGGAAAATCTTAAATACGCAGCTAAAGCCAAGCCTAACATGCTTACGCCCGCAGAACGCGAAGCACTTGGCAATGCCATCCGCGCTTACCGCGAAGCACCGGGCCATGTGGACTGCACCGGCTGCTACAAATGCATACCCTGCCCGAATAACGTGGCAATTGGCTACATTTTTGCCTACGTTTACAACAATTACCTGCTGCACAAAAATATGGACAAAGCGCTTTTTGACTACACCGTTTCCATGTCGCCCATTCAGCGCGGCGCACCGGCAAGCGCCTGCAACGGCTGCGGCCAGTGCCTTGCCAAATGCCCGCAGGGGCTTAACGTGCCGGAGCAGCTTAAAAAAGTGGCCGAAACCTTCGGCTTTTAACAGGTGATTACATGACTATTTACGAAGCGAGCGAACGCTACAACATACCGCTGGACATTCTGCGCGAATATGAAAGCTGGGGGCTGTGCGGAGCGGTTAAAAAAGTAATGGGCTCATGGCAGTACGACGACAGCGATTTGGAACGCCTGAGCCTGATTATGACGCTGCATGATATTGGCTTTGCCAGTGATGAAATTGAAAATTATATGAAGCTTTTGGAAAAAGGGCAGGAAACCGGCACCGAACGCATGCGCATACTTATTAAAAAGCATAACGCCGTGCTTGATGAAATTCATTTCCGCGAAAAGCAGCTTGACCGCCTTAATTACCTGCGTTACGAAATACACAAGAAAAACAGCAGCAGGTATTAATGCTCCGAAGCTGTAAAAACCTGCCGTAAGCTGCGGCTTTTAATAAAAAATCTCCGTTTAACAAAGCGTTAAGCGGAGATTTTTGTTTATAAGATTTATTTAAAATAACGGCGCCTTTTATTCTTCCTGCTTTTCAAAGCCGGTAAAATCAATTATTTTATGATGGTAAGCGGCATCAAAATACGGCAGCGCATCGGTTAAATACTTAACGGTTTTTTGCCAAAATTCTGTTCCGCCGTTGTGCGGAAAAGCTACTTCAATAAGATAAATGTCGTTGTCTTTGCTCCTTGCGTAAACGGAGCAGCGGATAAACCAGTACGCATCGGCGTTGTTGGGGTTTTGCTGCCACAGGATAATGAGCTGTTCCGGCTCGGTGGTAAGGCTACGCAGCGCTTTTTCAACCTGCCCGTAAGCAGGCGTGGGTGTGTCCTCGCTGTTTAAACGGCTGCGGATAGTCAGTATCCAGTCGAACGTGGTGCTTGGCTGGGGCAGCTGCGGCGCTTCTTTTTTATCGCTGCCGAACATGGATTGCAGGCGCAGCAAGCCGCGCAGCACGGTTTCGGTTTTATCGCGGCGCACCCATTTGCCAAAAAAGTTCTTTTTGTAATGGCTTAATTCCTCCTGCGCTTCCGGAAGGTCCTTGGCTTTTTGCAGGTAGCTAACGCCTTTGGCGATGTCCTCCGGACCGCCCTCGCCGTTGCAGTACAGCCAGCCCAGCAGAAAAAACGCATCCTGGCAGTCCCAATCCACCGCTTCTAAATACTTGCGCGCCAGCACATAGTCCCGTTCCGTGCCCTCTCCGTAGGTGTAGCAGTAACCCAGGTAATACGCGCCCCAGTTGCCGGTTTTGCCGCTGTCGTCCGCCCATTTCAGCAGGCGGAAGGCTTTGTCGTAATCCTGTTCCACGCCGCGACCGTCAAAATACATCGCGCCCAGGCGGTTGTAGCAGCCCGCCTTAACGGGAATGTTGGAGTCGATAGCTTTTTGGTAATACTCGGCGGCTTTCGCATCGTCGTGCGGTGCGGCAATGCCGTTTTCGTAATAATTGCCCACAAAAAAGTAAGCGCGCGGTTCACCGGCCTCCGCCGCCTTGCAGAACAGGGTAAAGGCTTCCTCGTGTTTATCTTCATCGAACAAATCGCAAGCGTAAAAATACTGGTAGTTGGGGTAGCCCTTGGCGGCGTAAATGCGGTCCAGCTCTTTGGCTTTTTCAGGCTGCGGCGGCAGTACGCCTTCAATGCCGTCGATGTACATCAGCATAAGGTTCGCACCAGCGGTTGCCACGCCGCCGTCAAGCGCGCTTTTGTACCAGTATTCACATTTCAGCATATTTTCGTGAATGAAGCTTTCAAAAGCCTCGTCGCTGTCAAAATCCTCTGGGTTAATGTTTTCTATCTGCAAAAAATCGTACCAGTAATAAACGTTGCCGATAACCATCTGGCAAAAGGCATCGCCTGCTTCCGCCTTTTCTAAAATAATATCGTAGGCGGTTTTTAAGCTTGCCAGCGGCATGGCTTCTTGCAGCTCTTTATTCATCACGCCGCAGCGCATGGCGATAAGCGTTCCCAGCGCACTGCCCATCATTACCGATTGGTATATCAGATCGTCCGCGGCGTCCTCGTCTACCGGAAAATCATGCCCCAGCCAGGTGTATTCCTGCCCGTACAGACAGCGCGCCAGCAGGCAGTAAGCGTCGGCGTCGCCCTCGCGGCATGCCTCCTGCAATAGGCGGAATCCCTCCTGCCCGCGCTGTGCGCCAAGGTCGTAATAAATATAGCGTATCGCTGTTTCTACTTTATCGCTGAAAAAATGTCCCATTTTTTCCACCCTCGTTTCTGTTCTGCGTACATTTCTGCTTTTTTGGCTGTTGCTGAACTTTGCTTTAAGTGTAGCACTGCGCCTGGCAATTTACAATTGCTTTATGGCGCTGCGGCAAAAGAAGTATGTAAAATTTAAAAGCACCGCTCTGCAAAGGGAACGATGCTTTTGGTATGGTTATTTTTAAATTTACGTTTAAATCATTCCGCCAGTTTTTCTGCGCTGAAGGCGTAAACGCGCTGCCAGAAAATTTTGCTCTGTTCGGCTTCGGGAGCGGCAATTTCAAAAGCGTGGTACAAGCCGGGAATTACGTACAGCTCGGTATCGACATTTGCTTCCGTAAGTTTTGCGGCGTAGTCAATATCTTCATTAACAAATAAGTCAAGCCCGCCAACATAAATCAGCGCAGGCGGCAGGTTGGCAAAATCTTCCGCAAAGGTGGGTGAATAATAACCCAGCATTTTGCCGCTGAGGGTCTGCCCGCCGCGCAGAACCTCCCACGCATACTTGTTGCTGCTGCGCGGCCAGCAAATATAACCGGTCTGCTGCGCATGGTAGGGCGAGTTTTCCGTTGCCGTGCGGTAATCAAGCATCGGGTAAATTAAAACCTGCCCCTTAATGGGGATGTTGGCGTTATCGCGGTTATACAGTGCAAGGCTTGCGGCAAGGTTGCCCCCGGCGCTGTCGCCCATTAAAATAATTCTTCCGGCATCAAGGCCGAGTTTGTCTGCGTTTTCTTTAACGTACATTAAGCCGCTGTAGGCGTCCTCAAGTGCCGCGGGAAAGGGCGCTTCTACCGAAAGGCGGTAGCGCGGCGTAATAACGGCAGCGTTTAAGGCGTTGGCAATATTTTGGTAGCGTTCGCGGTCGTCAAGTGAAATTCTGAACAAATAACCGCCGCCGTGGGCGTAGTACACTACCGGCAGTTTGGCTTCGCTGCTTTTGGCGGGGCGGTAAATATAAAGCGGCACATCCGCTGCGCCGTAAAGGCTTTTGGCGTTAATGGTTTCAAAGGTAATGCTGCTTTGGGCAGGAACATAGTTTTTTACGCGCCGCTCTACGTCCTGCGGCGATGTGGCTTCAATAAGATAACCTTCTGCCGCCGCACGGTATTCCGGCTGTACGCGGCCGATATAGGGTATTTCCGCAGCCAGTGCGGAAGCGGCTATGTTAAAGGCCAAAAGGCAAAGGGCAATAAATTTTTTCATAGGGTCACCAGCTTATTTTAAATTTTTGCCGCTGAGCGTTACTGCCTGCGGCTTGTTGACGATAAGGACTTTATCCGTAACCATTGTTTGTACGGCTTTATTATATTCCTGAAAATATGGCCCGTCAATGTGGGCGCGGTAAGCGTTGTCGTCGGCATAGAGCTCCAGCAGGTGGAATACGTTGGGGCGCGCGGTTTCTGTTGTTGCAAGCAGTGCCAGTACACCTTCTTCGTTTGCAACGGCGCTTTGCATTTCTTTGGCAAGCACTTTTTTATAAGCGTCAAGCTGCGCCGGGTCGATAACAAGCAGTGCCATGCGTGCCTTATCGGCAGTGCCTGCGGTTTTGCTTTGCAGGTTAAAGGAGTCTGCGGCAAGGGTTTTATGTACCTGCGCCAGTTTAAGCGCCTGTGCGGCGGCTGTTTTTACGTTGGCGCTGTTTTGTGCGGCATTAAAAGCGTTTTCATCCGTATAAATTTCCAAGTAGCGCATTACGCCGTTTTCGTCCTCACCGCCGTAAACAGCAAGCACACCTTCGCTGTTTTGCAGTGCTGTGTTAAGTGTGGCAACGGCTGCGCGCAGGGCGTTTCCGTTACGGGCGGATGCGCTGTATACGCTCCAGCGCACAAAGGGCTGGGCGGCAGCTGCGGCATTTACCGGCAGTGCCTGCAAGCCTGAAAGCAGCATCATAGCTGCGCAAAATAATAATTTTTTCATGGTGCCTCTCCTTTGTTTACTCTGCTTTTTCAAGCGTTGCGGTAAAACTGTCGTGGGCTTTAACAATATCAAGCCCGCTTTCCAGCCTGCCGATGGGGATTAAGTTGCGGTCGTCTTTAAAATCAACATAAAAAATGCTTAAATTGCCCCACGGCTGATAAACGCATAAATCGCCCGCAAGGGGATGGCAGCCAACCTTTTGCCCGGTTTCGTCAAGGCGTTTATCAAAATAGGCAATCTTTTCCATACCGGAAAAATCCTTAAACGAAAGCGTTACCGGCAGGCGGCTGTATAAATCGTTGGCGCTCGGTTCATTGCGCAGCGTAACGGGCAGGCGGCTGCCGTCAATAACAAGCACGGCTTTGTGGCCATCTGCCGCGGCAGTATTTTGTTGTGCAGGCTGTGCTGCGGGTGCGGAAGCGCCGCAGGCGGAAACGGCAAGTGCCGTCAGCGCAGCGCTTAACAGCAAAAGTAATTTTTTCATAGGTATCCCTCCGTTTTATTTGTATAGTTTAATTATAAAAAGCGCAAGGCATGGCGTCTAATGCTTAATTGTTATGCACCAACATGCGTTTTTGGCATGAAGTGCAGGCGGGAGTATGCTTCAACTTGCGCGTTTAAAAATTTTTAACTACAATAATTATATGGAGAAATGCTTTAAAGGAGGAACTGGCATGAAATACCGTGAACTTGGCAAAACAGGATTGAAAGTAAGTGAAATAGGCCTTGGCTGCGAAGGCTTTAACGGCAAGGACGCCGCTTTTACGCAGGAAATGTTTAAACTTGCTCTGGCAGCGGGCGTAAACTGCATGGATTTATACAGTCCCAACCCGGACATGCATAAAAATATTGCAGCTGCACTTGGTAGCCGCCGCAAAGATTTTATCTATCAGGCGCATTTATGCACGGAATGGAAGGACGGGCAGTATAAGGCTGTGCGCGATATTGCCAGTGTAAAAGCTGCGTTTGAAACTATGCTGAAAAATTTGAACACGGATTACATCGACATCGGCATGATTCATTACGTAGATTCGCCTGAACTTTGGCGCACGATTGAAAGCGGCGGCGTTCTGGACTATGCGCTGGAACTGAAAGCCGAAGGCAAAATTAAGCACATCGGCGTAAGCAGCCATAACCCTTTGGCGGCGCTGGAAGCCGTAAAAAGCGGCAAGGTGGAAGTGCTGATGTTCAGCGTAAACCCCTGCTATGATTTGCTGCCCGGCACGGATGACGTGGAAAAACTGTGGGCGGAAGAAAGCTACAAAAAGCCTTTGCTGAACCTTGACCCCAAACGTGCGGAACTTTACGAAACCTGCCAGCGTTTGGGAGTGGGCATTACCGTTATGAAAGCCTTTGGCGGCGGCGACCTTTTGAGCGAGTACAGCCCGGCAGGCAAGGCGCTGACGGCGGTGCAGTGCCTGCATTATGCGCTGACACGCCCGGCGGTAGCGGCTGTTATGAGCGGTGCACGTACCATGGAAGAATTAAAAGCCTCGCTTGATTACGAAAAAGCAAGCGAAGCCGAAAAAGACTATGCAGAAGTTTTTGCAAGCTTCCCCAAAATCAGCTGGGAAGGACACTGCATGTACTGCGGCCATTGCGCGCCTTGCCCCAAAGGCATTGACGTGGCAAACGTAACCAAATTTTTGAACCTTGCCAAAGCTCAGGGCGAAGTGCCGGAAACCGTACGCGAGCACTATGCGGCGCTTAAAGCCCACGCCGGCGACTGCATTGCCTGCGGCGCCTGCGCCAAACGCTGCCCCTTCGCCGTTGACCCAGTTGCCAATATGAAAGAGGCAAAAGAAGTTTTTGGGTATTGAGAAAAGTATAAATAAATAGTAAAACAACAAAACCGGCATCGTTATGATGCCGGTTTTTAGTTAGAAGGGGAAAGGTTTATGGATGTTTCAAATCTGCTGTTAGGTTATTTTATTGTGCTGTCTGGTTATTTGCGGGGTTATTTATCTTCGTTGTAGAACGGGCATTCATCGCCCCAATCGCAGTGGCCGTCGTGGTGGTAACGGTCATAGTGGCGGTCGCGGTCATAGCGTCCTTCGCCATGGTGGCGGCCATAACCCGGGCCCCAGCCGCAGTGCAGTCCGCGGAAGTTGCCGCGCGGGCCGCGGAACATATCTTTCAGTGCATTCTGTTTTTGTTCTTCGCTCATGCTGGCCCATTTTGCTCTGGCTTCGGCTTCGCGTTTTTCGATAGCTTCGCGTTTTTCTGCCGGCAGTTTGCTTAAAAATTCATCATGCCATTTCTGGCGCTGTTCAAATTTCTGCTGCGGGGTCATTTCCATCCATGCCAGCCTTGCGGCATCACGCTCGGCGCGTTGTTCGGGGGTAAGCGGAGTGCCGCGGCGCAGAGGCATCGGGCGGCGTGCATCGGTATCGCCTTCGCTTAAAATTTTTTCTACTTTATCGCGCATGGTGGGCTGAACCTGTTCGGTTTGGCCTGCCGCAAAAACCGGTACGCTGATGGCGGTGATTAAACCTGCAACTACTAAGGATTTGAATAATTTGCTTTTCAACATATCATGTCACTCCTTTAATTTATGCTTATTTGTTATGCTCTTTAGCTTGTCTTTATTGTACAGTGTGCTTGTGGCAAAATTATGGCAAAAATATTTTATTTTGAGGTTTTTTAGCCACATTTTACTGTTAATATTATATCAGCAATTAAAGCAAAAAGTAAAAAAACTGCCGCCTTTGGGCTGATGTAAGGGTTAAATTTCTGCGCAAAAATATGTATAATATAGGTAAGTTTTGTGCAGAGAGGTGATGGCAGTGGCAAAAATGCTGATTGCTGATGATAATAAACAAATTACTTCCATTTTATCCAACTATGCGCGCAAAGAAGGTTTTGAGCCTGTAGTTGCGCTTGACGGCGAGAAGGCTTTGCGTCTGTTTGACGAGCATGAGCCGGATATTGCCATGGTGCTTTTGGATGTTATGATGCCGAAAGTGGACGGCTTTGAAGTGTGCCGCCGCCTGCGCGGAAAATCGCTGGTGCCGGTAATTATGGTTACTGCCCGCGGCGAAGATTTTGAAAAAATCATGGGGCTTGATATCGGCGCCGACGATTATATTATAAAGCCTTTCAGCGCGGGCGAGGTAATGGCACGCGTGCGCGCTATTTTGCGCCGCATGCAGCCGCGCGAGGAAAAAACTGCGCATAATATTTACAGGTACAGTAATTTAATGATTGATTTGGACAAATACGCCGTAACCGTAAATGGCAGCGAGGTGCCGCTGACGAAAAAAGAGGTTGAGCTTTTATGGACTCTTGCCAAAAACAGCAGCAAGGTCTTTTCGCGCGATAACCTTTTAGACAGCCTGTGGGGCTACGATTATTACGGCGACAGCCGCACGGTGGATTCGCACATTAAGCGCATGCGTGCCAAGCTGGATAAGTTTGAGCATCCCGGCTGGGAAATAAAAACCATTTGGGGTGTAGGTTACCGCTTTGAGGAGAAAGCAAATGCATAACAAAATAGCTTTAAAACTTACATTGTATTTTGCCGCAGTGCTTTTGGTGTTCGCACTGGTGGTAGGCGGCAGCTTTGCGCATTTTTTCCGCGAGCATACGGTGGATATAAAAAGCACGGAGCTTAAACAGCGCGCCGTGCGCATTGCCGAAGTGCTGAGCGAAAATGCAGGCTGGCTGGAAAAACGCGGCGGCATAGCCAATACGCGCTTTATAAGTTACATTAACAACATCACCATGGAAGATGTGTGGGTTGTTAACAGTGACCGCGAACTGAAGCTGCCGCAGCGTATGAACCACCATATGGGCATGCACCGGCGGATGATGCACGCAGATACGCAGGTTCAGGTGCCGCCGCTGAAGGAGTTTCCGCGCCGCAGCGTTACTTTTGAGCAGCTGTCCGATGTTACACGCAACTGCGTGGAGCAGGCGTTTGCCGGTACGGTATCGGTAGCGGAAGATTTTAACCCCGTGCGTGAGGAAACCATGCTTTGCGCCGCTGCGCCTGTATACGACGAAAACGGCGCTATCCAGGCGGCAGTGCTTCTGCATTACCCCGTGCAGGGCTTGCAGTCCGCAACGTGGGAAGGCGTAAGAATCCTGCTTTTATCCTGCGCTATTGCGCTTTTGCTGGTATCGTTTTTAAGCGTGCTGTTCAGCTGGAAGTTTACGCGCCCCTTAAACCGCATGAAGGAAGTGGCGCAGAAAATGGCAGAGCACGATTACACTGAACGCTGCAATATTAAGCAGAATGACGAAATAGGCGCGCTTGCCGCCACGCTTGACGAACTGGGCAGCCGCCTTCTGGACGCCGACGAGGCAGGGCGCAAGCTGGAAAAACTGCGCCGCAGCTTCATTGCCAACATTTCGCACGAACTGCGCACGCCAGTAACGGTTATCCGCGGCAGCCTGGAAGCGCTTAACGACAAAGTTGTTACCGATAAGGAAGAAGTGGAGCAGTATTACAGGCAAATGCTGAAGGAAAGCCTGTTTTTGCAGCGGCTGATTAATGATTTGCTGGATTTGTCGCGCTTGCAGAATACGGATTTTCCCATTGAAAAGGAAAACATTAATTTGTGTGATGTAATTCAGGATGCTGCCCGTGCCAGCAAGCAGCTGGGACAGAAAAAAAGCGTACACGTTGACGTTAAACTGGACAGGAATGTTTACCTTATGGAAGGAGATTACGGCCGCCTGCGCCAGATGCTGATGATATTTTTGGACAACAGCATTAAGTTCAGCCACGAAGGCGGCACCGTGGAACTGCGCCTTTTGGGCGACAGGCTGACGGTGACAGACCACGGCAGCGGCGTAAAACAGGAAGATTTGCCGTATGTGTTTGAACGTTTTTATAAAACACGCGGCGAAGCCAATAAAAACGGCAGTGGGCTTGGGCTTGCTATTGCCCGGGAAATAGCCCTGCGCCACAATATTAAAGTGAGCATGGAAAGCGTGCCTGATGAAGAAACCGCGGTAATTATGATATTGCCGCCGGCAGGAGAGGATGCGGAAAATGAATTACGGATGTAACGGCAGGCGCGCCGTAATAAGCGGCGGCACCAGCGGCATAGGGCTTGCGGCGGTGCGTACGCTTTTGGCGGACGACGCGGAAGTGTGGCTTTTGGCGCGCACGGAACGGCCGCAGCTTTTGGCGGAGCTTAAAACAAACTACGGAGAAAAAGTGCATTTTATACAATGTGATGTTGCAAGCGTCGGCAGCTGTAAAGCAGCGGCAGCGCAGATAAAAAATGCGGGCAGCGTTGATTTTTTGGTAAACAGTGCAGGCATTTACCGCGAGCAGAGTATGGAAATGCTGACGGAAACCGAGTTTGATGAAATTTTTGGCGTGAACGTAAAAGGCACGGTGTTTTTAACGCAGGCGCTGCTGCCATATATGGCAGCAGGGGGCGCGGTGGTAAACGTAGCTTCGGACGCAGGGGTAAGCGGCAACTACGGCTGTGCTGCCTACTGCGCCAGCAAAGGGGCGGTAGTGGCGTTTACCCGCGCCCTGGCGCTGGATACAGCGCCGCGCCTGCGGGTTAACTGCGTATGCCCTGCCGATATTGATACGCCGCTTTTGCAGCAGCAGATTGAAGCGGCAGGCGGCAGCTATACACTGGCGGATGTTGCGGAAGCCTACCCAATGGGGCGCGTTGGGCGCGCGGAAGAAGTGGCGCACGTAATCTGCTCGCTTTTAAGCCCGGCCAACAGCTTTATGACCGGCAGCATCGTCACCGTAGACGGCGGCTTAACGGCGAAGTAAGCAGTTAAGCTATTTTGTTGGCGGCAAAGTACAGCAGGTTAGAATTATAAAAATTTAATTTTTGGAGTTTATTATGGAACAAGTATGGGGTTTAGTGGCGCTGATTGGTGCTGCACAGATTTTAAATTCGGTAAAACAGTTAAAAAACAGCCGCCGGGAAATGTTTAACGGCGGCGGAACGTATACTTTATTTTTATTTTCCAATTTGTTAAATATTTTAAGCATGCTTGTGGTTATTTACGGCGTGTTTTTTAACAGCGGCGTTATTTTGCCGGCATTTACTTTGTGGATTTTTAACTGGCATTTGTTTACCTATTATGCTGCAAAGATAAATAAAAATACAGGCCGCACTATGATTATTGCCATGCGCGTAATTACCGGGCTGCTGTTGTTGGGCTGCATTTACGTTTTGGCATTATAAACGCAATGAAATGGATTTGCAAACAGCATTTGTTTGTTGTATAATACAAAAAGAGAGATAATCTGATGTTTGCCCGTCAGCCCTCTCCTTGTAAATTTTGAGTTTGAAAGAAAGGCTGCCAGACTTTGGCGGTCTTATTTCATTTTACGCCAAAGTTGTAAAAACTCAGCGCTTGCCAGAAATAATGGTAGCTACAAGAATACCGAAAGCAATCATTAAAGACAAAGCTTCGTATGTGCTCATGTACTGCCACCTCCCTGCATTGGGAGGAACCGACCATCAGAAATCTCTCTTTTTGCAGTAATTATTATAATATAACGCAACTAAAAAGCAATTACCGTCCTAAAAATTGGGCAGTAATTGCTTTTTATTATTTATTTTCAGTTGTCAGTTTTTCAAGTACGCCGTCAAGCCATGTGCCGTTAAAGCTTTCTATCGTGCCTGCGTCACAGGCGGCTGCAAGTGCCGGGTCAATCGGCATGCGGGCAACGGTTTCAACGCCGTGTTTTTGGGCAATTTCGTCAATGTGGCTTTCGCCGAAAACATGTATTTTCTTTCCGCAGTCGGGGCAGGTAATGTAGCTCATGTTTTCAACCAGCGCCAGTACCGGCACATCCATCATTTTAGCCATATTAACGGCTTTTTCAACAATCATGCCTACAAGTTCCTGCGGAGAAGCAACTATAACAATGCCGTCCACTGGAATGGACTGGAATACTGTCAGCGCCACGTCGCCGGTGCCGGGAGGCATATCAATAAACATATAGTCAACATCGCCCCAGATTACGTCCGTCCAAAACTGTTTAACGGCGCCGGAAATAAGCGGGCCGCGCCATACAACCGGGTCGGTTTCGTTTTTCATCAGCAGGTTAAGCGACATAACGCCTATGCCTGCCGCGGTTTTTACCGGAAACAAGCCCCATTCGCTTGCCTCGGCGTGGCCGTGCAGGCCAAAAGCCCTGGGGATGGAAGGGCCTGTGATATCGGCATCCATAATTGCTGTTTTATAGCCTTTGCGCCGGGACAGTACTGCCAGAAGCGAGGTTACGAGCGATTTGCCGACGCCGCCTTTGCCGCTGACTACGCCTATTACTTTTTTTATGTGGCTCATTTCGTTAGGTTTTTCCAAAAAACTTTCTTTTGTACGTTCGCTGCAATTTTCGGTGCAGCCTTCGCAGTTATGCGAGCAGTTTTCAACCATTTGCTTTGCCTCCTGTTGTCTGGCAGTGTTTTGCTGCCGTTTGCATTGCGGTACTTGCTTATAAATTTCAGCATAGCACCGTAAGCGGTATCTGTCAATATTTGCGGCATGAAAAGTATTTGCCTGAATTTTATTCACCCATACGTTGCAGGCGGCAGCTTTTATTTTTGTTGTATATTATATATAGGAAGGAAGTTGTACTTTAAAAAATTTTTCTGAAAATTTGCCGAAATATTATTGACTTAGTAGGAATTTATCCAGTAAAATAGTGGTGCGCAGCTTATTTAATATTAATTTCCGTTTTGATTTATATTAATTACAGGCGCAGCCTTATAGTACAGGAGGATACGCTATGAAAAATGTAATTTTAGGTATGTGGGCATTTTTGTTAACGCTTGTTTTACCGCTGCCTGCACTGGCGGCAGGACTTAACGGTGCAGAGCTTTCCATCGGCTGGGTGCTGCCGTTTGCGGGCATACTTTTATGCATTGCCATCTGCCCTTTGGCGGTGCCACATTTCTGGCACGGCAATTACGGCAAGGTAGCAGTGTTTTGGGCGCTGGCAACCGCTGTGCCGCTGTTTGTAATTTACGGCGGCGGTGTTGCGGCAGGCAGTGTGGCGCACGCGCTTATTGGCGATTACATTCCCTTTATTATTTTTGTAGGTTCGCTGTACACGGTGGCGGGCGGCATTCATATCCGTAGCAGCTTTACCGGCACGCCGCTTACCAACACCTGCTTTTTGGCGCTGGGCGCAGTGCTTGCCAACATTATGGGCACAACGGGCGCGGCAATGCTCTTAATCCGTCCGCTTATTGCGGCTAATGCGCACAGGCGTTACGATATGCACACTTTTGTGTTCTTCATTTTTATTGTGGCCAACATTGCCGGCTCGCTTACGCCTTTGGGCGACCCGCCGCTGTTTTTGGGCTTTTTGCGCGGTGTTGAGTTCTTCTGGACTACCGAACATTTAATTGTGCCGATGGCAACCGCAGTAGGTCTTTTGCTCCTCATTTATTTTATTGCCGATACCATTCTCTTTAATAAAGAAAAAGAAGAATTCCTTGAAAAAGAATCCCACTACCCGAAAGAACCGTTCGGCATCGACGGCAAAATTAACTTTTTGCTGCTCGCCGTTATTGTAAGCGCTGTTTTAATGGCAGGTATCTGGCATTCCGGCATTGAGTTTTCCGTACTGGGCGTGCATTTAAGCGGCGAAGGCGTGCTGCGCGATGTTATTTTCCTTATCGCCGCAGGCTTGTCGCTTAAATTAACAAGCAAAGAAGTGCGCGAAGCAAACCAGTTTGGCTGGGACCCGATTCTGGAAGTAGGCAAATTGTTCTTTGGCATTTTTGTTACCATTGTACCGGTGCTTGAAATGCTGCGTGCAGGGCTTGACGGTGCTTTTGCCCCGGTTGTTGCGCTTGTTACCAACCCTGACGGCAGTGCCAACAACGCCATGTACTTCTGGATGACCGGCGCGCTTTCCAGTTTCCTCGACAACGCTCCTACCTATCTTGCATTCTTTAACATGGCAGGCGGCGAAGCTCAGGTGCTGATGACGGAAGGTGCCAAAACCTTAATGGCTATTTCCATGGGCGCGGTATTTATGGGTGCCAACAGCTATATCGGCAATGCGCCTAACTTCATGGTGCTTTCCATTGTGCAGGAACGCGGGCTGAAAATGCCTACCTTCTTCGGCTACCTGTTATGGTCCGGCTGCATTTTAATCCCAACCTTCCTGCTGCTTACCTGGCTGTATCTTTTGTAATAAAGTATTATTAACGGCATAACAAACTGCACCGCAAGGGTTATGGCAAGTAACTTTTGCAGTGCAGTTTTTTGTAATATGGCACAATTTGTTTTATAATATAGTTAAGAGAGTTAAGGAGATTAAACTTGTCATTTAAAAGCGGCGTCATATTAATTCTGCTGTCGGCAGCGGCCTGGGGGCTGGGCGGCGTATGCGGGCAGTTTTTGTACCAGTTTCACAGCGTTACGGCACCGTGGCTTATTGCGGTGCGGCAGGTGCTGGCAGGGTTCATTTTTTTAGGTTATCTGCTTTTGCGCGGCGAAAATATTTTCCGCATTTTTGCGGATAAGCGCGATACTAAAGACCAGCTTGCCTTCAGCTTTTTGGGGCTTTTGGGCGCGCAGTTTGGCTTTTATTACACCATTTCGCTGTGCAATGCGGCAACGGCAACGGTGCTGCAATATACTTCGCCGATGTTTGTTATGCTGTGGATGAGTTTTAAAAGCCGCCGCCTGCCGGAAGGGCGCGAATTTTTAGGCATTATTTTTGCACTTGTGGGCGTGTTTTTAATATCCACCCACGGCGATATCAACAATGTGGTGCTGTCGCCGGAGGCTTTGGTAATCGGCCTGATATCGGCCGTATCGCTGGCCTTTTATACGGTGCAGCCCATGCGCCTTCTGCAAAAATTCAGCACCACGCTGGTGGTTGGCTGGGGGCAGCTTCTTTCGGGCACGCTTTTGTGTTTTTTTGTAAACCCGTTTGAACCTACCGGCAGCTGGGATACCGGCGCGGTAATTGCCTTTATTTATCTTGTTATCGGCGCTACGGTTTTAAGCTATTCGCTGTTTTTGGTGGGGCTTAAAGTTGTAGGCTCTACCAAAGCAAGCCTCATCAGCTGCGCCGAGCCTTTGGCATCAATTATTGCCGTTGTGCTGTGGCTTAAAACTCCGCTTACGGCGGTAGATTTAATCGGCATGGCCTGCATCATTATTACCGTTATACTGCTTTCTATACCTAAAAAATAAAATATTACAACAAATTTATAAATTTATTAATTTAACCATTGCCTAATGGTAAATATTAGGGTATAATGTAATAAGCTTTAAGAATTACTATTTTACTTAAATTTAAACCACATGTTTATCCTGATAGAAGGTACGTGTCGGAATTAAATACAAAGGAGTTGGGAATATGGATATCAATTACAAAGCGATTGGGGTAAGAATTAAAGCTGCGCGTGCACGTAAAGGCGTTACTCAGGGCTACATCGCCAATCTCATTGGTCTGTCCACCCCTCATATCAGCAACATTGAAACCGGCAATACCAAACTGGGATTACCGACCATTATTCATTTGGCTAATGTACTTGATGTATCGGTGGATGAACTTTTGTGCGATAACATTAAACGCAGCGAAAAAATCTTCCAGAATGAACTGGCTGACCTCTTAAAAGACTGCTCTGCCCAGGAATTGCATTTTATTACCGAACTTATAAAAGTAGTTAAAAAGAACGGCTATGCAGGCGAACCGAAACGCCGCGGCTGCAAACCCAAAAAACTGGCCGAAGCAGAAAAAGCTGCCGAATAATTTAAAATACCGCTTGCCAACCAAGCAGTGTTTATATTATAATATTGCCGTTAAGCCATCATAGCTCAGCTGGTAGAGCATCTCATTCGTAATGAGAGGGTCGCAGGTTCGAATCCTGTTGATGGCTCCAATAAAAAATTAAGGCGTGGATTTTATCCGCGCCTGTTTTGTTTTTATAGGTAAAAATTGCAGAATATTATATTTGGCAAATCCTTTTGAAAAACACTTTATGCAAAATTAAAAGTACAAATGTTTTCTTTTTATTTTTTTGACAAAAATGTAAAATGGTGTTACATTATAAGTGAAAACAGGAGTTGTCCTGTTGGGGGATTAAAAGCGCTGTACCTTTTTAAAGGAGGCATTTACTATGAAAAAGATTTTTGTTGCAATTGACGGCAGTGAACACGCATGGAAAGCACTTGATTACGCAGCAGAACTTGCAAAAGGCATGAAATGCAGCCTGTTTGTTTATACGGCTTTAAAACCCAGCGACAGCGGCGCTTTGCTTGCCATGTATGATATGGACGACCCGATGCTGGCAACAGAAGTTTCGGGCCTGGATGATTTGGGCGACAAACTTTTGGCTCAGGCTAAAGAACGTATCGGCGGTTCCGTTGAAGCAGAATATGAATACCAGGTTGGCTATCCGCCTGAAATGATTTTGAGCGCAGCTGAAAAATCCGGTGCCGGTATGATTGTTATGGGCTCCAGAGGCCTTTCCGGCATTAAAGAACTGCTGCTTGGCAGTGTAAGCAACCATATTGTACACTATGCCAAAGTGCCGGTAGTAATTGTAAAATAAATTTTGCTGCGCTGTAATAAAACGTAAAACTATTGCTGCCTTATAAAACATAGGGCATAAAAACCGGGAGATATTGCTCCCGGTTTTTAATTTTGCCTAAGCGAAGATGAAAAACATATAATGAAGTAAAGTACAGATATTGCTCTATATAGCAGCAAAGAACCGGTTAATTCAGCATAAGTAAATTTTTTAATACACTGCATAATTGCACCTTAAATTTAACAGTGGTATAATAAAATATCTGTAAGATGAATTTGAAATAACTGAAATATAAGGAGCGTTTATATGGTAAGCATTTGTGACCGTGTACGTTATGTAGAAACTGATATGATGGGCGTTGTGCATCACAGCAACTACTTCCGCTGGTTTGAGATGGGGCGTGTGGCCTGGCTGCGCGCTGCCGGCGTAGAGCTGTGGGAGCTTATGAACGCCAACATAATTTTTCCTATTACTCATGTAGAAGCCAATTATAAAGAATCGGCGCTGTATGATGACGAAATTGAAATTTGTGCAGAAATGACCGCTTTCAGCCGCGCCAAAATGGATTTTACTTACCGCATCGTCCGCAAAAAAGACGGCGCACTCTTGGCAGAAGGCTGCTCGCGCAACGTGTTTACCGATAACAACGGGCATATTATCCGCCTTAGCGGCGATTTTTATGACAGAATTAATGCTTTTTACCAAAAAGAGCAGGCAGAGGAGAAACACTGATGGAAGCAAAATATGAAATTATACCGGTGCCAACCCGTATTTTGACGCACCACGATAATATAGTTGACGCCATTTTGGAATACGGCAAAGACAAAATAGGCCCGCATGATGTTGTTTGTGCGGCAGAAAGCGTTGTTGCCATTACGCAGGACGGCGCCAAACGCTGCGAAGATTTTAAACCCGGCTTTTTAGCCAAAACTCTGTGCCATTTGTTCCCTGCAAAAGGCAGCATCAGCGGCTGGTACAGCATGCAGGCTCTTTTGGACGCCGAAGGTGCAATGAAAGTAATTATTGCCGTTATCTGCGGTTTTGCTGCCAAATGCGTTGGCAAACGCGGCGTGTTCTACCAGATGGCAGGCTACCAGGCGCGCCTGATTGACGATGTTACCGGCACCATGCCGCCGTACGACAAGCACATTGTTTACGGCCCGTTTGAACCTCATAAAGTAAGCGAAAGCATAAAAAAAGCCACCGGCGCTTACGGTGCGGCCATTGCCGACGTTAACGACCTTAAACGTGCTGCGGTGCTTGGCTGGAGCGAAGGCGTTGACCCTGACAAGGTTGCCAGAATTTTAATTGACAATCCGTTCGGCAACGGCAGCCAGAAAACACCTGTTGTTATTATTAAAAATTACGCCAAATAAGGAGGGCTTGAGATGCTGTTTATAATTGAAATTATCGCCGGGCTTTTCCTGCTGGGCGTTGTGGCTGTGGCAGTGTTTATTATGATGCAGCCCAAACACAGATTTGTATTTGATGTTAAAAACCGCACCAAAGCGGAACTTACGGATAAAACCGACAATAAACTTTGCTTCAGCGTTGACGTGCCGTTTACCAACGAAGGCGGCGACGAAGGGCTTGTGCTTGACGCTTTTATGCGTATTTACCTGCCGCAGGAGCAGTACGACAAAGCGCTGGTGCGCGGCAAAATTAATTTAAAAGATGTACCGCGCGACGACGATTATTTTGAAGCGCTGGTAATGCCCAAGGGCGGCAACAAAACCATGACTGCCAAATTTGAGCTTACGCCCATGCACGGCGCAAGCCTTAAAGAAGCCGTAAACGGCCTGCCAGATTTTGACGTTGCCATGTTCTGGGAATGCCGCGGGCGCGAAAACCTGTACACCGTTAAAAAGTTTATAACCATCAGTGCGGACGAAGTAAAAGCACTGCTGAAATAATTAAAGCCCTGCCTTTTGGCGGGGCTTTAGTGTTTACCGGGGGGCTTTTTTGCCGTTATAATAAAGGTATAATGGCGTTAAAATACAAAAACGGCAGCTGCGTAAAAGCAAATGCCGTTAAAAACGGCAAATTAATGTTTATTTCAGTTTGTTTTAAGATTATATGGTTATAGTGCTTATAAAAAGCAGGTGATATATAATGAAAATTTTACTGGCCGAAGACGATTTGCGCCTCGGAAAAATGCTGAAAACAATTTTAAGCAAAAACGGCATCAATGTAAAATGGGTTACAAACGGCGAATCGGCATACGATGAATGTTATGCCGACGGTTATGACGTTTTGGTGCTGGACTGGATGATGCCGGGCATGAGCGGCATAAAACTGTGCAGTGTTTTGCGCAGTGAAGATTATCAGGGCAAAATTTTAATGCTTACCGCACGTGACAGTTTGGATGACAAGGTAAACGGGCTTAACGCCGGTGCGGACGATTATCTGGTTAAGCCTTTTGCCGTTGCCGAACTTCTGGCGCGTTTAAATGCGCTGGTACGCCGCCAGGGCAGCTACATGGAAGAAAATGTTGAGTACAAGGGCTTTGTTTTAAACAGCGGCGATTATACAATCAGCTACGGCGGCAGCAAAGTGCAGCTGCGCCCGCGCGAATTTAAGCTGATAGAACTGCTTTTGCGCAACGCAGGCAAAATAATTCCGCGCGACGTAATTTTGGAACGCGTTTGGGGCATTGAAAGCGATATTAGCGAAAACAACCTTGATGTGCACATTGGCGCGTTAAGGCGCAAGCTTAAGGAAATAAAGGGCGAAACACTTATAAAAACCATCCGCGGCGTTGGCTATCTGGCAGAGGCAGACGATAATGTTCGATAAATTAAAAAAACGCCTGACCCTTATTTATACAGGCATTTTTAGTTTAATAATGGTGTTTGTTGTTGCAGTAACGGTGGCTATCGGCTGTATTTCCGTTTTAAGAACGGAAAAGGATATGCTTATTGCCGATATTTACGACGAATGGCGCGAATGGATTGGCAGCGGAGAACTGCCGGTAGACCCGGCGCTTGTAAAAAAAGGCGAAATGATGTCGCTGATGTATGACGCTGACGGCAATATCATTATTGACCAGATGACGGACAGCCCGTACGCAGCGGCATTAACCGCAATACGTGCCTCGTGGCCGGAGCCCGAGAACGAAACGGAGCTGCTGTATTTCAGGGATAAAAAAGGCACCTTGCACTTCTTTCTGGCAGGCGGCTGTACTTTTTGGGAAAACGGGCAGATTCAGGCACGCCTGTACACCTTTTTAAATTTGGAAGATTATTACGACATGGCCGTGGACGGCATGTACTTTTTGTTTTTGCTGTGTGCGGTTTGCATTATGCTGGCGGCAGGCGGCGGCTATTACATGGCTGCCAAAAACATTAAGCCGCTGGAAATTTTATTTGCGCGTGAGCATGAATTTGCCGCCGACGCTTCACACGAGCTGCGCACCCCGCTTACGGTACTGAGCCTTGGCGTGGAGAGTTTGCAGAATGACGACGAAAGCAAGCTGAGCGGCTTTGCGCAGGAGGTTCTGCGCGATATGCAGCACGAAACAAAGTATATGTCGAGGCTTATTGAAGCGTTATTGACTTTGGCGCGCGGCGACGAAGAAAATACGCCGCTGGCCCGGGCAAAGGTAGATTTAACGGAGGTTGCCGTTAAGGTATGCAATAAAATGCGCCCGCTGGCAGCCAAAAAAGGGCTGGGGCTGGAATATGCTGCAGGTGACGCTCCGCAGGTATTCATACTTGGCGATAAGAATAAAATGGAGCAGCTGCTTATAATTTTTATCGACAATGCCATTAAGTATTCGGAAAGCGGCACAATCACGGTTACGGTTGACGCCGATTCCATGCACGCCGTTATAAAAGTAATGGATGAAGGCATAGGCATCAGCGAAAGCGACGCGCAGAAAATTTTTGAACGTTTTTACCGCGTCGATAAGGCGCGTTCGCGCGCAGCAGGCGGTTTTGGGCTTGGGCTTAATATTGCCCGCATAATTGTGGTGCGCCACGGCGGAACGGTAAATGTAAAGCCGAATCAGCCGCATGGCAGTATTTTTACAGTGCGTTTGCCGCTTTACCGTTAAAATTTAAGATTGGTTTCATATAACTAACTCCCTGTTTCAGTTTTGTTTAATTGGCTTTAAGTACAATTAAGACAAGCTGAAGTTAGGGAGTTGATTTTTTATGAGACGTTATGGATGGTGGTTATTTTGGGGCCTGGCGGCGCTGCTTTTGTTTTTTGGCAACGGGCAGCTGTGGATTACCGATTCCGTGGAATCGAATTATGCGCTGACGGCCAAAGAAATGGTTTTGAGCGGCGACTGGATTTCGCCGCAGATTTACGGCAATTACTGGTATGACAAGCCTGTATTTTTTTACTGGCTTACGGCGGCAGGCTTTAAAATTTTTGGCTTTAACGAATTTGCCGCACGCTTTTTCCCGGCGCTGTTCGGCATGGCAGGGCTTGGGCTGCTGGTTTACGCCGCCAAAAAACTTTACGGCGAAAAAACTGCGTTCTGGAGCGGCGTTATTTTAATGACCAGCACGGAGTTTTTCCTTATCAGCAAATCGGTTATTACTGACAGCACGCTGTTTTTCTTTTTCAGCATGGCGCTGGTGTTTTTTTACCTTGGGTACAGCACGCAGCAGAAAAATTACTATTACGGCATGTATACAGGCATGGCGTTGGCAACCTTAACCAAAGGGCCGATTGGCTTTTTGCTGCCGGGCCTTATTATGGTGCTGTTTCTGGTTTTTACCTGCGGCTGGCGCGAAATTAAAAACATGAAGGTTTTCAGCGGCGGGCTGCTGTTCTTTTTAATTGCCGCACCGTGGTATGTGGCCATGTATAACCTGCACGGCAGCGCGTTTATAGACCAGTTCTTCGGCACGCATAATTTTTTGCGCGCCACCGTTTCCGAACATCCGCGCGATAATGTGTTTTACTATTATACTCTGGTGCTGCTTCTGGCACTCTTTCCGTGGAGCGGGCTGTTGCCGCGCTTTTTGTGGCGCACCCTGCGGGAAGACGGCAAATGGCGCAGGCCGGATGAAAAAACAGGCTTTCTGCTCATCTGGGCGGCAACGGTGTTCTTTTTCTTCCAGAACATGGCAACCAAGTATTTAACTTATACCTACCCAATGCTGTTTCCTCTGGCATTGCTTTTGGGCAAATACCTGTCGGAAAAGAAATGGAACGCCGTAACGGCAGGCGCTTTAATTGTGCGTGACCTTATTTACATTGCCCTGTTTGGCGGCGCGCTGTGGTGCTGGTGGAACAGTATCATCAGCATTGGCACGGTAATTTTAATCGGCGCGGCGGTGCTTGCCGTTATCGGCATCAGCTGGATAAGCATCAGCCTTGAAAACGGGCTTACGGCCGCAGGAGTTATCGCCGTAACGGCGCTTGCCTTTAACCTGCTGCTTATTAACGAAGTTGCTGTGCCGTTCAGCAGCCTGCGTTCCGATAAGGAAATAGGGCTGGAACTTGCGCAGAGCTACCGTGCGGTTGATGAAATTGGCGTGTACGGAAAATATTCCACGTCGGCAGTGTTCTATTCCGGCAAAAAAATTATTAAGCTGGTGCCCGATGAAGACCTGGCAAACTTTGCGCCCAAAGCGTACAGCTGGAAGGTAAAAAACGTAATGCCCTTTGAAGGTATTAGCTCGTTTGGCAGGCGCGGGCAGCTGCTTTTGGTAAAAAAGAACGAAGCCGGCAAATTTTTAAACGGCAGTAACGGCAAATGGCTGGTAACCGGCGAAAAAGGCGGCTGGTATATTTTAAAAAGCGCCTGACAGGCAAAACTTAACATTGTTTTAATATAAATTTCAGCTTTTGCCGTTACAATAAAAGCGTAAAAAGATAACTTAAATTTGTTTGTGAATGGGGGAACAGCCATGGATAATTTTTACCGCGCCAAAAGAACTGACAACGGCAGCTGGGTTTACGGAATTTACCTGCCGCTGCTGGACGGAGCGTGCATGATTCCGGACGACGCTGCTATCTGCGAGATGAGTAAAAAAGTAGATGGCGTTGACATAAAAGGGCACCTTATTGAAACCGTAGGCATTGAAAGAAAAACGCTGGGGCTTTGCACCGGCGTGGAAGACAGCGAAGGCATGCCGGTGTTTGCAGGTGATTATGTACGGTTTAATGTACCGGTTGCCAAAAAGCAGACGGCAGACAACGTCTGCGCGCATGACGTTGTGCTTATTGAAGAAACCCACGAAGGCTTCAGAGTAGCTGCGGACGGCATTTTTACCATTAATGCCGTACAGTTTCTGGATAACCTGCGCGCTAACGGCAACGGCTTTACGGTTATCGGCAATATTTACGATAACCCGGAATTTGCCGAAGCGGCGCGCCACAATATAGCTTAAATTACAGGCGGGTGCGTTTTTTTGGCGAAAAATTAACGGCCAGAAGCACATTCGGGCTGGTGTGCATAGTGGTTGGCACGCTACTGCTGGTGCTGCCGCCCGCTTAACATAAAATACATATAGGCATAAATAAAAGAGGGCATATCCTTTGCGGTATACCCTCTTTTTGCTGTGTATTTATTTTGTTTTTGCCAAATCGGTATCGCTGTCTAAAATTATGGTAACAGGCCCGTCGTTGTGTATTTCTACCAGCATTTCCGCACCAAATTCGCCGGTTTGTACGTTTACGCCTTTAGCGGTGGTAATGGCGTTAAATTCATCATACAGGCGGGAAGCAAGCCCCGGTTCTGCCGCGCCGCTGAAACTGGGGCGCCTGCCATGGCGGCAGGAAGCGTACAGCGTAAACTGCGATATGGAAAGCACGCTGCCGCCTACATCCAGCAAACTCAAATTCATTTTGCCAGCGTTATCTTCAAAAACACGCAGGTTCAGCATTTTGTCTGCCATGGGTGCCAAAACGCTGCTGTCATCATTCGGGCCAAAGCCCACAAGTGCAACAAAGCCGCAGCCAATGCTGCCTTTAATTTTTCCGTCAATGGCAACACTGCCTTTTTTAACACGCTGTAAAACTAATTTCATTATCAATCTGCGGCGCTGCCGCTAACCTCCTATGCGTTGCATTTAGTAACAAAATCGCGCACTAATGCGTTAAATTTAGCTGCTTCTTCATAAAACAGCATATGCCCGCTTTCCGTAAAGGCTTCAAACTGGCCGTAAGGAAGCTGCGCTGCAATGTGCTGCCCCTGTTTAATGCCTGCGGTAAATACCGGGCCATCGGCGTTCATAACAATTACGGGCACGTCAATGGTGGGCAGTACGCCCGTAAAGTCGCTGGAAAGGTAATCCGAATAAATTGCTGCCGAAATCCATGGCGGCAGTTTTCTGAATTCCTCAATTACCCAGTCGGTTCCGGCAGGGCGTTTGCCGTCTTTAAAAATATTGTTGGCAAAGGTTTCAAAATATGCTTCGCGGTCATACGCAAGGCGCTGGGCAATAACGTTAAAGCCATCCATATTGTAGCCGTGCAGTCCCTGCGTATTCCATGGTTCGGGGCTGAAGGGGAACGGCGTCATGTCAATCAGGCCGAGGCCTTTAATCTGTTCCTGCCCGAACTGGTCAAAGTACGAAAGCACAATCGGCCCGCCCATAGACCAGCCCATAACAACGGCGTCTTTTAAATCGAGGTAGTTAATTAAGTCATAAACATCACAGGCAAACTGTTTAATGGTAATGCCGTGCAGCCCTTTGGAGGAGTTGCCGTGCCCGCGCAGGTCCGGCGTAACAACGGTAAAATCCCTGGCAAGTTCATCCACGTTTCGCTGCCAGAATACGTGCGAGCACTGCCAGCCGTGAATTAACACCAGCGGGCGTCCGGTGCCGCGCACTTCGTAATACAAATGGGCACTGTCGGCCGTATTAAAATAACCCTGTTTCATAATTACACCTCACAATCGTAAAAATTATTGCTGCTGTAATACTTCGCCGTGCGCAGCAAAAAGCCTGCCGCCGCTGCGGATAAAAATTTTGCCTGCAAACAAAAAGGCATGGACGTAAAATCCATGCCTGAATTTTTAACTTGCTGTATTAATGTACCAATTTAACGCCGGTGCGCGCTTCAATATCTTTTTCGCCCTTGTCTACAAGGAAGGAAACTACGGCATCGCCGGTGATATTAACGCAGGTGCGCGGCATATCAAGGATACGGTCGATACCGGCGATAAGGGCAGAGCCTTCAAGCGGCAGGCCAACGGCGGTTAAAATCATGGTAAGCATGATAAAACCAGCGCCCGGTACGCCTGCGGTGCCGATAGATGCCAGTGTGCCGGTAAGCACGATGGTAAGCATCTGGGCAGAGTTAAGGTCTACGCCGTAAAGCTGGGCAACAAATAAAGCGCATACGCCCTGGTAAACTGCGGTGCCGTCCATATTAATGGTTGCGCCGAGCGGCAGCACAAAGCTGGAAACTTCTTTGGAAACGCCCATTTTCTGCACGCAGGCAAGGTTTACCGGTAAAGTACCGTTGGACGAGCAGCTTGTAAAAGCAAGCAGCTGCGCCGGTGCAAGGCCTTTAAAGAATTTAAGCGGGCTGAATTTGCCGATAACTTTCAGCATGCCGCCGTATACAAATACAGCGTGCAAAAAGCAGCCAAGGTAAACGGCAACGATAACTTTTAACAGCGGCAGCAGCACGGCCGGGCCGTTGGAAGCAACTACCGGGGTAATCAGGCCGAATACGCCAATGGGGGCAAAGTCCATAATAATGCCTACAATTTTGTAGGATACTTCGGCAAGGCCGTTAATGGTGTTTTTAAAAGTATCGGCAGGTTCGCCAACCATGGAAATGCCAAGGCCGAGGAACAGTGCAAAAACGATAATTTGCAGCATATCTGCCTTCAGCATGGATTCTATCGGGTTGGTGGGGAAAATATTAACAATAACCTGCATTAAAGGCGGTGCGTCTTTGGCGGAGGCAACAAGCCCTTCAGCGGGCAGGTTCATGCCTGCGCCCGGCTCAATTACGCTGCCCAAAATAAGTCCCAGCACAATGGCAAAGGCTGTTGTTACAAGGTAGTAAATAACGGTTTTCATACCGATGCGGCGGATTTTTTTAATATCGCCCAGGCTGCACATGCCCATAACAAGCGAAGCAAAAACCATCGGCACGATTGTCATTTTAATCATGTTCATAAAAATAGCGCCGAAGGGGGCAATCCACGTTTTGGCAAATTCGGCCCCGTCTGCGCCAAGCAGCAGCCCGGCAACAACGCCAAGCACAAGTGCTGCCATAATTCTTGTTGATAACTTCATTATAAAGCCTCCTAAATATGTAAAAAATATATTATAACAAATTTGTATTATATCAAAAAAATAATAAAAAACAAAATTGTATACAATATTTTTGATAGAGGAAGCAAAAATGAAAAAAGCCGCCGGAGCGGCATTTTAATTTTGTTTGAAGCGGTGCAGCGATTTAATTGCCAGCATACTGCCAAACCAGGCCGTAACAATGCCGCCCAAAACATCAAGCGGGTAATGCACGCCAAGGTACAGGCGCGAAAAGGCAACCATTACAGCCAGCAGCATAATGGGCAGGCCGAAAAATTTGGGCAGCAGTTGGTAATACACAAAGGCGCAGGCAAAGGCGGCGGTGGTGTGCCCGGAAGGAAAGGAATAGCCCGAAGCGTGCGTAATAAGCGGAATAATCTGCGGCAGCACCTCAAACGGGCGCGGGCGCATAACGGCATTTTTTAAAATAACGTTGCTGATAAATGTGCTTAACACAAGTGCGGCAATGGCGGTTATGCCTGCGGTGCGCGTTTTGGAATTAAGCGCAAGAAGAATGCCGGTAAAAATCCAAAACCAGCCCAAATCGCCCAAAAAGCTGATGCCGCGCCAGAAACTGTGCAGCGGTTCATAACGCAAAGCATCCTGTATGTAAAGCAAAAGGCGTGTGTCAAGTTCTGCTAGGTAAGCCATCATCCTTCCTCCTTTCCGGCTGCGCCTTGTTTTTATTTTTCTTTATTATAAGTTTAACATAGAGGGATTAAAATAAGATGAGAGGGGGGAGTTTTTTATTCTTTTTTTGTTTTAATTCTTTGTAGTTATGTTATTATATTTTTATTTACGGCTTTATTCATGTAACTTTTTGAAAAGACCAAAAAGTTACCAAAAAGTCTCTGCTCCTCAAAAAACTTAACGGCTCAGTATCAAATCAGTTTGCCACTTGCAGCGCCTGCGGAACTCGTTTGCTGCGCAAACTCAAACAGTCCTCGGCAAATGCTGCAAGTGCCTATTTATAAAAGTTCTCGCCTATTTTTTGAATGTCGCGCTCCGCCCAAATTCGCACTTTCATCATTTTTATATTTTGATTTTAGTGTTACCGTACATTTAAAAACTAATAGCAAAAATACGATGTGTACATTACTAAAATAAGTACACAAAAAGTACGACTCTCAGCGAAAAGCGGCATCGGATTTTAGCAATATTTACTAAGAAAAACTGCAAAAATCGTGTTTGAGCGCAGCGAATCTCGACTTTTTGCAGTTTTTATGCTAAATTATTGCGTTAAAAAATCCGCCTGCCGCAAAAACTTTTTGGTTACTTTTTAGTTATAAAAAGTAACATGAACTAAAACCTAAATTAGCAGCACAACATTTATACAAAGAACCTTACCTTGCTAAAAATATTCAACAAACTATGCTATAATTAAAATAAAATTAACGCAAAATTAGCCGCTGCATACCACAAAAATTGCTGAGA
>ERZ779885.234-NODE-234-length-63557-cov-4.420837_pt1 | contig 63557 bp, 57 predicted proteins | sample MGYA00511554_ERZ779885 | MGnify/ENA primary metagenome ERZ779885 (study PRJEB29588, sample SAMEA2160998) | human gut metagenome | biome: human gut; feature: human-associated habitat; material: faeces | place: Denmark | collected 2008/2010 ... | reverse complement strand
AAGACCCCTTGTTGGCGGTCGCTCGTGGTACGGGAATCGCTTTGAAGAATGTCGATAAGTTCTCTTTCTTGATGCGATAATGTTGTAACCGGGACAGTCTATTCCCAATGCGTAAACTGATACAATTTTTTGTCCGGCATAGTTCGGTTTTTGTCTATCTCTGTTATGCGGTACTTTGCCTCATTTTGTTGTTCGGTTTCAATCCTTATCAGCAAAGTGTTTATTTCAGTTCCGCCAGTCGGGTAGCCGGCAGCCTTTATTCCCTTTCGGGAGCTGTTACCGGATATTTCGGATTGCAGAAAGCAAATAACGAGCTCTTGGCTCAGAACGGTAAGCTCCAAAACGAGCTTGCCGTTCTGCGTAATGCTCTTGCCCGGTATCAGGCCGAAGATTCGCTGTCCCGTATCTCTGTACCGGCTGTTACCGGAGATACGACAAATATGATTATCGCTCGTGTCATCAATAACAGTATCGCCCGTAAAAACAATTATATCACTATCGATAAAGGAAATCGGGACGGGGTGTTTCCCGAAATGGGTCTTGTCGACCAAAATGGCGTGGTGGGAGTCGTTTCGTCGGCTTCGTCGGGTTATGCTGTCGCATTGTCTTTGCTCAATCCCAATTTGCGTATCAGCTGCAAGGTTAAAAATACGCATTATATCGGCTCGTTGGTGTGGAGCGGAGAAGATGTCCATTATGCCGGCTTGGAGGAATTACCCGAGTATATGACCGTGAATGTGGGAGATACGATTGTTACCAGCGGATACTCGGGTGCTTTTCCCGAGGGGCTTGTCGTAGGGTATGTCGAAGATACCCGTAGGGTAAAGAAGAATAATTTTTATGTTCTTACCATACGGTTGGCCGCCGATTTTTCTTCCTTGAATTTTGTGCGTGCCGTCGATCATCGCAAATCCGTAGAACAAACACAAATCGAAGAGGAGGTGCAACGTTATGAGTAAATACCGGTTATGGCGTATCATCGGTGCAGTGTTTGTCATCTTGTTGCAGATACTTATGTGCAACCGTATCGCTCTTTGGGGTATCGCTACACCTTTTGTCATCGTATATCTGTTTTTGAGGATACCTTCGGGGCTCAAACCTCATTTTTTGATGACGGTTTCTTTTTTCGTTGGGCTTCTCATTGATGTGTTTACCAACACGTTGGGTGTCTATGCTTTGGCGTCGGTTACCGTCGCATTTTTGCACAATCCGTTGTTGTCTCGGATACAATATAGGGACAGAGGGGAGGAGTCGTTTGTCCCTTCGTTCGATTCTTTGGGACTGTGGGGATATGTGCTTTACACGTTTGTTCTTACTTTTGTCTTTTGTGCGGTGTCGTTTTGCGCCGAGTCGTTCTCGTTCTTTTCCCCGTTATTGTTGACGGGTCGCATTGCGGGTAGTACATTGCTTACCGTGTTTGTCTTGTTGGTTGTCGATTTGCTGATAGAGAAGAAACGGTGAGAAAGAATTCCAATTACGAACGGCGGAAATATATTATCGGAGGATTTATGCTTCTGATAATTCTCTTTTATATCGGAAAATTGTTTGCCTTGCAAGTTCTCGACAACGAGTACAATCAGTTGGCCGATAACAATGCCATTCTTACCAAAATACAATATCCTTCCCGTGGGCTTATTTATGACCGGGAGGGGCGTTTGGTTGTCGATAACCAACCAACGTACGACCTTATGGTGATACCTCGCGAAGTACAGCCGTTCGATACGCTCGATCTTTGCCGTACGTTGGGTATTACCTATGACCAGTATAAGGAACGATGGCGCAATATGTCCAACCGCCGCCTCAATCCCGGCTATTCCTCTTATTCTCCGCAACGTTTCATTTCCCGTCTTTCGGTCGAGGAATACGGTTTGTTGCAGGAAAAACTGTATCGCTATCCCGGTTTTTTTATTCAGAACCAGTCGATTCGTCGTTATACCTACGACGCGGGAGCCAATGTGCTGGGAAATATACGCGAGGTATCTACGCAAGAACTGAAAAACGACAGCTATTATATGCAGGGCGATTACACCGGAGACCTCGGTGTGGAGAAATCGTATGAGGCATATTTGCGCGGGGAGAAAGGGCAGGAGGTATTTTTGCGGAATGCCTATGGTCGTATCAAGGGGCGTTATGAAAACGGTGCGTTCGACCGCGAAGCCGTTCCCGGAAAAAATCTTACGTTGGCCATCGATATGGAATTGCAACAGTATGGCGAACAACTGATGCAGAATAAAGTCGGGGCTATCGTGGCGATTGAGCCGTCGACGGGAGAGATACTCGCTTTGGTTTCGAGTCCTACTTATAAACCCTCTTTACTGACTGGCCGGGAGCGTGGCTCTAATTACGCGCAGCTTTTCGAGAATCCCTACAAGCCGCTTTATGACCGGGCTATTATGGCGGCTTATCCACCCGGTTCTACGTTCAAACCCACGCAGGGATTGATATTTTTGCAGGAGAAGGCTGTTACCCCTTATACGACTTATCCCTGTCATCATGGTTTTTATTCGTCGGGTGTCAAGGTCGCGTGTCATGACCATGTTTCACCCATATCGCTTGTACCGGCTATATCTACTTCCTGCAATGCCTATTTCTGTTATGCATTCAGGGCGATGATCGATAATCTCGATAAGTATGGTACTACGGGAGCTGCCTTTGAAGCTTGGAAAAAGTATATCGTCGATATGGGTTACGGGTATCGGTTGGGTGTCGATTTGCCCGGAGAGAGCAGGGGATTTATCCCGAACAGCGATTTTTACTCTAAAATATACGGGGCCAACGGCTGGAAAGGAATAACCGTAATATCGGTCTCTATCGGTCAGGGGGAAGTCTTGGCGACACCGTTGCAGATTGCCAATTTGGCGGCGACGATCGCCAACCGGGGGTATTACTTCACGCCGCATGTCGTCAGGTCAGTCGAGAATACGTATTTGGGAGATGATTTTTCTCGTCCGCATTACACGGGAGTAGACCCGTCGTATTACGAATTGATGGTGGCGGGTATGCGTATGTCGATGATTCAAGGTACTTGTCGCATCGGAGAAATTCCCGGGATAGAGGCTTGTGGAAAAACGGGTACGGCGCAGAATCCGCATGGAAAAGACCATTCGGCTTTTATGGGATTCGCCCCCCGGGAAAATCCCCGGATTGCTATTGCTGTGTATGTCGAGAATGCCGGCTGGGGTGCGGCTTACGGAGTCCCTATCGGCAGCCTGATGATGGAGAAGTATTTGACCGGAGAGATAGCTCCTTCGCGCAAATGGCTCGAAGAGCGTATGCTCAATGCCAATACGATGATACAAGAAGAGGAGGAGGGTGATGTCGCGAAGGAATAATATATGGTATTCGCTCGATTGGTACACGGTGGCACTTTACCTTGTACTTGTCTTTTGCGGCTGGATAAGCATCTATGCGGCGAGTTTCGATTTCGATGCGGCATCGACGATATTCAGTTTCGATACGCGCTCGGGCAAGCAGCTGTTATGGATATTGTTGTCATTGGTTATCGGTTTCTTTATATTGATGACCGAGCCGAGGACATTCGTTTCGTTATCCTATCCGTTGTATATCGTTTTTATCGTCCTGTTGATCATTACGATATTCGTCGCGCCCGATATAAAAGGTTCCCATTCTTGGATCGTATTGGGCCCCGTACATTTGCAACCGGCCGAATTTGCCAAGTATGGTACGGCGTTGGCTTTGGCCAAAATGCTCGATAATTATGATTTCGATTTGAAAAAGCCGAATTGCTTTTTCAAGGCTTGTGCGCTTATTTTGTTGCCAGTTGTTTTTATACTCATGCAACAAGAGACCGGTTCGGCGCTGGTTTATCTGGCACTTATCTGCATTCTTTATCGGGAGGGAATGAGCAGTCTTTTCCTTTTTGCCGCTTTGTGCGCGATTGTTTATTTTGTGTTGGCGGTAAAGTTCGCTTCGGTCGAGTGGCTTGCCACGCCGGTGGGTGAGTGGTTGGTTCTTACGCTTATTCTGTGGGTGCTGGCTTATATGGTGTCGGCCTATTTGCGTAACTCCCGTTTTTTCTACATCTCTTTGTTTTCGACTTTGCTTCTCGAAGGTGTCGGGCTGATTGTCTCGTATTATTTTTATGAATTCAATTTGCTTTATATCGCGTGGCCGTTGCTTATCATGGCTGTTTTGGCAACGGCAGGGCTCTACTTCAAGACTCTCGAACGTAGGTTGTGGATAGCTGTTGTATTTGCCTTGTTGTCTTGCTTTTTCTTGGAATCGGTCGATTATGCTTTTACCCGTGTGCTTGAACCGCACCAGCGTACTCGTATCGAGGTGGCTTTGGGAATCACCGAAGATCCTATGGGGGTGGGTTATAATGTCAACCAGTCGAAAATAGCGATCGGTTCGGGCGGGTTTGTCGGGAAAGGTTTTCTCAATGGAACACAGACTAAACTTCGTTATGTACCCGAGCAAGATACCGATTTTATTTTCTGTACGATCGGGGAGGAACAGGGTTTTGTGGGAACAGTAGGTGTTTTGCTCCTTTTCGGACTGTTATTGGTGCGTATCATACAGCTTGCCGAACGCCAACGCTCGGTTTTCGGTCGTGTTTACGGCTATTGTGTCGCAGCAATCATCTTTTTCCATTTGGCTGTCAATATAGGAATGGTCATCGGCGTTCTGCCGGTCATCGGTATACCGTTGCCCTTTTTTAGTTACGGCGGTTCTTCGCTGTGGGGATTTACCATTTTATTGTTTACCCTGTTGTGTATCGATGCCTCCCGGAGTGATAGCCTTTGATTCTTTCTTGATAAAATATAGAGAAAATCGGGTGTGTCCGAGGAAAGAGGAGAAAATACAAAAGCCGCAAACATCGTTTGCGGCTTTTGTGTGATTATGGGGGAGTACCGATTCTTAGAGAATCCCCTGAGCCATCATGGCTTTGGCTACTTTCATAAATCCGGCAACGTTGGCGCCTTTTACATAGTTGACATAACCGTCGGCTTGTTTTCCGTATTTCATGCATTGAGTGTGAATATCGAACATGATTTGTTTCAGACGGGCATCGACTTCTTCTTTGGTCCAGCTCAGTTTTATCGAGTTCTGGGTCATTTCCAGTCCGCTTACCGAAACACCGCCGGCATTGGCTGCCTTACCCGGAGCGTAAAGGATTTTGGCTTTGAGGAATTCTTCGATAGCTTCGGGAGTGGAGGGCATATTGGCACCTTCCGATACGGCGAAACAGCCATTGGCAAGAAGAGCGCGGGCATCGTCGCCGTCGATTTCGTTTTGGGTGGCCGAGGGCATGGCAATATCGCATTTCTCATTCCAGGGACGGGCTCCTTCGACATATTTGCAGCCGTATTTTTCGGCGTATTCGCGGATACGTCCGCGGTAAATGTTTTTCAGTTCGAAGATATAAGCCAATTTTTCGGAGTCGATACCGTCGGGATCGTAGATGTAACCGTTGCTATCGGACATAGTGATGACTTTTGCACCGAGGCTGATCAGTTTCTCTACCGTGTATTGTGCAACGTTACCCGAACCGGAAACAGCGACTACTTTGTCTTTGATGTCGATGTTGCGGGTTTTCAGCATTTCGAGCAGGAAATATACGTTTCCGTAACCGGTTGCTTCGGGACGAATGAGTGAACCTCCGAATTCGAGACCTTTTCCGGTGAACGTTCCGGTATTTTCACGAGCCAGTTTTTTGTACATGCCGTACATGTAACCTACTTCGCGACCGCCGACACCTATATCACCGGCAGGAACGTCGGTCTGAGGACCGATGTGTCTCCACAATTCGGTTACGAAAGCCTGACAGAAGCGCATGATTTCGGCATCGGATTTACCGCGCGGGCTGAAATCCGAACCTCCTTTACCGCCACCCATGGGGAGAGTGGTCAATGAGTTTTTGAATGTTTGCTCGAAAGCGAGGAATTTCAGAATCGAAAGGTTTACCGAAGAGTGAAAACGGATACCGCCTTTGTACGGGCCGATAGCGTTGTTATGTTGTATGCGGTAACCCATGTTGGTCTGTACTTGTCCTTTGTCATCGACCCAGGTTACTCGGAATGAGAAAATACGATCAGGAATGCAAAGTCTCTCGATCAGGTTGTATCGGTCGAACTCGGGGTGCTCGTTGTAAGCCTCCTCAATAGTTCCTAACACTTCGGCAACGGCCTGATGATATTCGGGCTCGTTGGGGAATCGTCTTTTTAAATCACTTAATACTTTTTGAGCATTCATTGTATTTTATAATTAAAAGTGAAAAATAAATTGCAGTATCGAATAATATGAGATAATTTTTTTATTTGTTTTTGTTTCTTCGCTGCAAAGATAATACAAAGAAATGGATAAAATCAAATATTTTGCGAGAAAAATGGACAAATGACGATAAAAAAAATATTTTTATTGCAAAAAGATGCGTTTTTATGCTTTTATTTTGAATTTTGATATGTTTACTCTCCTTTGGTACAGAATTCGGAGATTACTCTTATCTGTCTCTAAGAACTCATTCTTTTCATGATATGGTTTACGTTATATATAAAACAGTAGATGAAATGACTGCTTTCCCGAAAATTCATTACTTTTGCATCTTACGAAATATATTCTCTGTAATAATGAGCAGCATACATCTTTTTGCCCCTGAACGGGTAGATACCCGCATACAGTTGCCCTCGTCTAAGAGTATTTGCAATCGGGCGTTGATTCTGAATGCTTTGTCGGGTAGCGAATGGCCTATCGGGAATCTTTCCGATTGTGATGATACCCGGGTTATGGTACGAGCTTTTAAGGAAGGTGGGTCCGATTTCGATATTATGGCTGCCGGAACTGCCATGCGTTTTCTGACAGCCTATTTGGCCCAGAGTGAAGGAATGTGGACGATTACCGGATCGGAACGTATGCGCCATCGCCCTATCCGTTTGTTGGTAGATGCGCTTCGTTCGTTGGGGGCTCGTATCGATTACATAGGAGAAGAAGGTTTCCCTCCGTTGCGTATTTATGGAAAGACGTTGGAGGGGGGACGGTTGATGCTGAGTGCGGGAGTCAGTTCGCAATATATATCGGCCTTGCTTATGGTCGCCCCTTATATGCGGGAAGGTCTTGTATTGTCTCTTGTCGGAGAGATGATTTCGAAACCCTATATAATGATGACGCTCAGCATGATGAGACAGTGGGGCGTGGGCAGTGAATGGAATGGGAATGAGATACGTGTATTGCCCGGACGTTATAAACCGGTGCGTTTCTCGGTGGAGTCGGACTGGTCGGCCGCGTCTTATTGGTATGAAATAGCCGCTTTGATACCCGGCGCAGTCGTGGAGCTGTCGGGCCTGCATGATGTAAGCGTGCAGGGAGATTCCCGGGTTTCCGAGTTTTTTGCCCATTTGGGGGTGGAAACCGATTTCCTGCAAGATGGCGTGCGTTTGCGCCATGTGGGAATGAGTGATAGCTCTTGTTTGTCGATCGATTTGATCGACCAGCCCGATTTGGCTCAAACATTGGTCGTTACCTGCGTGTTATTGCATAGGCCGTTTTGTTTTACCGGCTTGCAGTCTCTTAAAATAAAAGAGACCGATCGTATTGCCGCATTGAAGTGCGAGCTGGCGAAATTGGGGTATCGTATTACCGATCGCGAAGATTCTATTCTCGAATGGACCGGAGAACAGACCGAAGTGGAACATTCGCCCGCCATCGATACCTATGACGACCATCGTATGGCGATGGCTTTTGCTCCGGCATGTATTTTTTATCCCGGTTTGGAGATCCGCTGTCCCGAGGTCGTGAGTAAATCATATCCTGCATTTTGGGAACATTTGCGACAAGCCGGTTTTGAAATATCTCGCGTATGATGGGGCTTGTCTACATAATCGGGGCGATTGTTTTATTGGGTGTCGCTTGTTATTTTTACGATTACAAGCGACGGAAAAACAAACGTCCTGTGGAGAATTCGGAGCCGGAGAGGATCGAAGCCGAATGTTGCGGGCAACACTTGATTTGCGAGAAAGAAAGTTTGCTCGCAGGGGCAAGCCGGGAAATCGTCTATTACGATGACGAGGAACTCGACCGTTATGCCGGCCGGCCTTCGGACGGCTATGCGGCCGATGAAATCGGGGAATTTGAAGATGTATTTTATACGCTTGCTCCCGGTGAAGTCGCCGGTTGGATACGGAGTTTGCAGTTGAGAGATATTTCTTTGCCCGATGCTTTGAAGGCCGAGGTTGTGTTGGTCATAGAAGAAAGGCGCGGACAATCAGCCCTAAATTAACAGAACTTTATGGAAGCCGTCCGGTGAAAGTCCGGCGATAGGGGAATATAACAATATGTTCGATATTTTACAATATACTTTTTTTCAGAATGCACTTTGGGCGGTGTTGCTTATCGGGATTGCCGGCGGTATCATCGGTACTTATATCGTTACCCGGCGCATGGTTTTCATTACCGGAGGAATTACGCACGCTTCTTTCGGCGGATTGGGTATCGGGCTGTATCTCGGTATCAGTCCCACATTGGGAGCATTGCTTTTTGCCGTAGGTTCGGCATTGGGAGTCGGGTGGCTTTCCCGGCGTGGAACCGTAAGAGAAGATTCTGCAATCGCCACGTTGTGGGCTTTGGGTATGGCTGTGGGAATAATCTGTATTTTCAAGACGCCCGGATATGCACCCGGGTTGAATGAGTTTCTTTTTGGGAATATACTTACTGTAACATCTGCCGATCTCGGTTGGTTTGCTCTTTATACGGCTTCGCTTCTTCTGTTGTCGGGACTGTTTTACCGTTCTCTTATTGCTGTCGCGTTCGATCGTGATTTTGCTTTTACCCGGCGGTTGCCGGTACGGCTTATCGATTATACGATGGTTGTAATGGTGTCGTTGTGTGTGGTGTTGACGATACGGCTGGTTGGTATAATGCTCCTTCTATCGATGTTGACGATTCCGCAAATGACCGTCGAACTTTTTACCCGACGTTACAAGACGATACTTTGGGGCTCGGGATTTCTTACCGTTGCAGGTGGTGTGTCGGGATTGTGGCTGGCCTATTTGCTCGATGTGCCTTCCGGTGCGTGTATCGTTTTTTTGCTTATTTCCGTTTATGCGGTCGCACGTTGCGGATTAAAGGTTTACCGTCGTTGTTGCGGTTAGGAATCCGCAAAGGCAATAAACGTCGGGATTTTCAGTTTATATTAAAGATGAAAAGCGCTTTTATTCGTAAGCTGTTGCTTCGGAAGGGACGTTTGTGGATATTTTCCCTTTCGTTGGTTTTGCTGGCGTCGTGTTCTACGCAGAAGAATACGCGTGCGACCCGCTTTTTCCATTCTTTTACGACTCGTTATAATGTCTATTTCAATGGTATAACGAGTTTTGAGGAACAACTCGATGCGATGCAGGATGGCTATGAAGATAATTTTACGCATCTGTTGCACATGCATCCGGTCTCGGCTTACGGAGTCCCGTCCGATCCTCAACCGAAAGGCGATTTTTCCCGGGCTTTGGAAAAAAGCCAGAAGGCGATACGGCAACATTCCATACAAAAGCCGCCTAAACGCAATCGAAAAAAAATGAGCGATCCCAAATATCGGGAATATGTCAAGCGCGGAGAATTCAATCCGTTCATTCATAACGCATGGGTGTTGATGGGTGAGTCGCAATTTTATCAGGGCGATTTTTTAGGAGCGTTGGCAACCTTCATATATATTACCCGCCATTTCCCGTGGAATACGGCTCTGATGGCCGATGCCCGGGTATGGACGGCCCGTTGTTATCTCGAATTGGGTTGGCTTTACGAGGCCGAAGACGCTTTGCTTAAAGTTTCTAAGGAATATACCCTTTCGCCGAAACAAAAAAGATGGTATGCGACCGTCTATGCCGATTTTTTGATACGTTCGGGGGAGTATGCCGAGGCGATACCCTATCTGAAAGAGGCATTGAAGATGGCCGACGGGCATTCTCAGGAAATTCGCATGACGTTTTTGTTGGCGCAGTTGCAGGCCAAGACGGGCGACAAAGCCGGGGCATATCGTTCTTATCAGGCTGTGATCAAGAAGAACCCGACGTTCCGCACCGAAATGAATGCCCGTATCAACCAGACCGAGGTATTTACGGGAAGCGATATGTCGAAGATCGAAAAACGATTGCGTCGCTTGGCGCGTAATTATAAAAATAGAGATTATCTCGACCAGATTTATTATGCGTTGGGAAATCTCTATCTGTCTCGTCGCGATACGACAAAAGCCATAGAGAACTATATAATGGCAGCGGAGAAGAGTACGCGTCGCGGGGTGGAGTTGGCTATCAGCCAGCTTACACTGGGTGGAATTTATTTCGACCGGCGGGAATATACCAAGGCGCAACCTTGCTATGCCGAGGCCTTGCCGCTTGTCGACGAGAGTTATCCCGATTATGAGAATCTGGTACGTCGGTCGACGGTTCTCGACGAGTTGTCGGTTTATGCGGGAAATGTGGAGTTGCAGGACAGTTTGCAGCGGGTGGCGGCAATGCCGGAGGAGGAGCGTAACCGGCATATCCAGAAAATTATCGATGACCTGATTGCTGCCGAAGAGCAAGCCGCCGAAGAAGCTCGCCGGGCGGCTCTTCTTGCCGAGCAAGAGGCCAATGCACCCCAGCTCGATAAAATACAGCAGGTAACGACTCCTACCATGCCCGGAGGAAGTACTTCATGGTATTTTTATAATAGTTCGTTGATTACGGCCGGTAAGTCGGAGTTCCAACGGAAATGGGGACGGCGCAAGCTCGAAGACGATTGGCGACGCAGCAATAAGGCATCGTTCTCGCAGGAAGATATAACCGAGGGGGCAGATGAAGAAATGTCCGAAGACGTACCTTCGGAAGATGTGGAGGTTGCCGAGACCGACACGTCGTCGTATAGCGACGATCCCAAAGATCCACGTTTTTATTTGCAGCAGTTGCCGTTTACCGAGGAGGCGATAGCCGCTTCTAACGAAATCATTGCCGACGGCTTGTTCAATATGGCAATGATACTCAAAGACCGTCTCGAAGATATGGACGCAGCGATGGCCAATTTCAATGAACTTGACCGTCGTTTCCCTCAGAACGATTACCGTCTCGAAGCCTATTATAACTGTTATCTTATCGGTATGCGCATAGGAGATGAACCGATGGCCGAAGAGTATAAACAGCGAATTTTGAGAAATTTCCCCGATAGTAAATATGCCGTAGCGTTGTCCGACCCGAATTACCTCGAAAATCTCAGACGCATGGACTTGGTTCAGGATTCGCTGTATATTTCGGCTTACGATGCTTATTTGGCCGGTGATAATGTAACCGTGCATACGCTTTACGAATATACCCGCACCACTTATCCGCTGTCGAAACTCATTCCCAAATTCATGCTTATCGATGCTTTGGCTTATGTCAATGACGGGGATATAGAGCATTTCAAGTCGGGTTTGAAGGCTTTGCTCGATTCCTATCCGTCGGAAGATGTAAGTACATTGGCATCGGATATGCTCAAAGGCGTGGCGCAGGGGCGTGAAGTTGTAGCCGGAGCCGCCCGGAATGATATATGGCGTGTACGTCTGGGGGGAGGAGACGAGGGTCTCGAAACAGGTATTTCCGATACCACGCAGGAAGCAGCTCCTTTTGTGTCCGACCTCAATGTACCGCATTTGCTTGTGTTGGTCTACCCGACCGGTGGAATCAATGCCAACCTGTTGCTGTTCAATATTGCCAAATACAATTTCGCGCATTTCATCATTCGGGATTTTGATCTTGAAATAATGAGCTTTAACGAAATAAGTATGTTAGTTGTCAAAGGTTTTTATAACTTTGACGAGTTGACTCAATATCGTCGTATGTTGAGTGCGCCCGACGGCGTACCGATGCCCGACGGCGTACGTCCCGTAATGATCAGTGAGCAGAATTTCAAATTATTGGTCGAGGGGCATACGTTCGAAGAGTATTTCAGATTTGTCGAAGATAACCAGTTGTTGCAATATGAAGAGTGAAATCATTCTTTGGGCCGATGATGAAATCGATTTGCTGAAACCGCATATCCTGTTTCTTCGTCAGAAAGGGTATGAAGTCGTTACTGTGACCAATGGCCGCGACGCCCTCGATAAGGTCGAGGCCGAGCATTTCGATTTGATAATCCTCGATGAAAATATGCCGGGACTGAGCGGCCTCGAAACGTTGAGCCGTATCAAGGAGTTCGCTCCGCAGACTCCGGTCGTCATGATAACCAAGAGTGAGGAGGAGGATATTATGAATCAGGCGATCGGCAATAAAATCGCCGATTATCTGATAAAACCGGTCAATCCTAATCAAATCTTGCTTTCTATCAAGAAAAATCTCTATCGGAAAGAGATTATTTCGGAGAAAACATCGAGCGGTTATCAGCAGGATTTCAATCGCATCAATATCCAGATCAACGATTCTTTTTCGTGGGAAGACTGGTATGATGTGTACCGTCGGTTGGTATATTGGGAGCTGGAATTGGAACAGACGGAGGGGTATCTCAAAGAAATGCTTCTGATGCAGAAAAACGAAGCCAATTCCGCTTTTGTGAAATATGTCAAGCGGAATTATGAAAAATGGCTGACGGGAGCGGAACACCCTTTGATGAGTCATGAACTTTTCAAGCAGAAAGTATTTCCGTTGCTCGATAACGGAGAGAAAGTGTTCGTCGTTCTTATCGATAATTTCCGTCTCGATCAGTGGCGGGTGCTTATGCCGCTTCTCTCGGAGTATTTTATGGTAGAGGAGGAGCTGTATTTCAGTATCCTTCCTACGGCCACGCAATATGCCCGTAACGCGATTTTTTCGGGTTTGTTGCCCGATAAGATCGCATCTCTGTTTCCCGACTTATGGGTCGATGAAGATTCGGAGGAGGGGAAAAACTTGAATGAAGCTCCTCTCATCGGTACGCTGCTCGAACGTTACCGCAAACGCTATACCTATGTTTACAACAAGGTCAACGAGTCGCATTTCGGAGAAAAGCTGGTACGTGATTTTGTCAACCTCGAACGGTATGACCTCAATGTCTGTGTTCTCAATTTCATCGATATGCTTTCGCACGCCCGTACCGATTCCAAGATGATTCGCGAATTGGCCAGTACCGATGCCGCATACCGTTCGCTGACGCAATCTTGGTTCAAACACTCTCCGGCATTCAATCTTTTCAAGAAAATCGCCGAGAAGGATTTCAAGGTGATTCTTACGACCGATCACGGAACGATATGGGTGGACAACCCCGTAAAAGTTGTTTCCGACCGGAATACCAATACCAATTTGCGCTACAAGGTGGGGAAAAATATGTCGTATAATCCCAAGCAGGTCTATGAGATAAAAACGCCGTCGCGCTTCGGATTACCGTCGCCCAATATGAGTTCGGCTTATATTTTTGCTTCGAACCATGACTTCTTTGCATATCCCAATAACTATAATTATTATGTGAGCTATTACAAAGATACTTTCCAACACGGAGGTATTTCCATGGAAGAAATGATGATTCCTCTTGTTACGCTTACGCCTAAAAAATAAAACCGTCATGACGCAATTTGTCATACATCACATCGACGAGATACGAAATGTCGCCCGTTCCTTTATCGGGGCGATGGGAGATAGTACCGTTTTTGCTTTCCGGGGTTCGATGGGAGCCGGAAAGACGACTTTCATAAAAGCCTTGTGTGAAGAACTGGGTGTAGATGATGTCATAAACAGTCCGACGTTTGCCATCATCAACGAATACGGACCGATGGCCGATGGCCGATCTATTTATCATTTCGATTTTTATCGCATCAATAAACCCGAGGAAGCATTCGATTTCGGTTATGAAGATTATGTCTACGGCGATGCATTGTGCTTTATCGAGTGGCCCGAAAAAATTGAAGATTTGTTGCCGCCCGATACGGTCGATGTATATATCGAAGAACAGCCCGACGGGTCGAGACTCATAACGATGAAGCATTCGTAAACGGTACGGTTCTATGTTGCGTGCCGCTACTTATATCGTATTCTTTTTGTTTGTCTTTTCCGGAGCACTCTCGGTCGGAGCGGCGGTATGCCGGTGGCGGTGGTTTTTCGAGGCGCAGAATAGCCGGGTCATGATGCGTTTCTTCGGGCGTAGAGGGGCGAGGGTGTTTTACTTTATTCTCGGCTTGTTCATTTGGGCGATGGCTTATGTGCTGTACCGGGATCACGACTTGTTTTGAATCTCTTATTCAATATCTTTTTATTAGCGTAGTGTTTTTGATTATTCAAATTGCTATCTTTTGATATCAAGAAAGGTATTAATTTAAATATATGTGTATAGATATTAATTATAGAGAAAATGGGTGTGAAAAAGTTGAGTCGGGGGAAGATTTTTTTGAGATAAGATGGAAATGAAAAAAGAAGAAATTGCTATCTTGACTTTGCAAAAAAAGAAAAACATGTTATATTTGCCACAAATTACCACGCGTACAAGATGGAGGCCTTTTTTAAAACGCATAAATATTTGGTGGAACACGTAAGTTCTCCTGTGAAAAGGGGACTTATGCAGGAAATCGACTGGTCTCGACGTCTTATCGGTATTAAGGGCAGCCGAGGGGTGGGAAAGACAACTTTCTTATTGCAGTATGCTAAGGAAAATTTCGGCCCCGACGACCGTACCTGCCTCTATATCAACCTTAATAATCTCTATTTCGCCGATAAGAAACTGTCTGATTTTGTCGATGAATTTTATCGCTTGGGAGGCCGTTGCCTCTTGATCGATCAGGTGTTCAAGTATCCGACATGGGCCGAAGAGTTGGCGTATTGTTACCGTACTTATTCCGATTTGTACGTTATTTTTTCAGGTTCGTCGGTGATGCGTCTGAAAGAAGAGGAATCTCCTATACAGGGTATTGTCGACTCGTATAATTTGCGGGGATATTCTTTCCGGGAGTTTCTCAATCTGATGGCGGGTACGGATTTCCCGTCGGTGAAACTCGATGATATATTGCGCGATCATACGGCTTTTGCCCGGGAAGTCATATCGCATGTACACCCTTTGAGCTACTTCAAGGAATACCTGCATCACGGTTTCTATCCTTTTTTTCTCGAACAACACAATTTTACCGAGGCTTTGGTGAAGACGATGAACATGATGATGGAGGTGGATATTCTTTTCATCAAGCAAATCGAACTCACCTATCTGCCCAAGATACGCCGACTGCTTTATTTGTTGGCGACATCGTCGCCTTGTTCGCCCAATGTGAGCCAGTTGAGCAAGGAAATCCAAACGTCGCGCGCTACGGTCGTCAATTATATCAAGTACTTGAAAGATGCCCGTCTCATCAATATGCTGTATCCGGTCGATGAGGAGTTCCCGCGTAAGCCGGCTCGCGTATATCTGCATAATACCAATCTTATGTATCCCATAGGGCCCGAGCATATCGATCCGCAGGCCGTGCGGGAAACGTTTTTTTACAATATCCTGCATAAAGACAACCGTCTGAACGAAGGAATACGCAATACCCATTTCTTGGTAAACCGCCGTTACAATTTCAAAATCGAAGGTGAGACGTTGCGCGGGCGGAACAATCCCGATTATTACTATGCAATGGATAATAATGAAGTCGGGAAAGAAAATAAGATTCCTTTATGGTTATTCGGTTTTTTGTATTAACTTTGCTAACTAAGAGACAATAATATAACCTTAATCCTCAAATATTAATTTGTATGAGCAAACAAAAGAAATTCATTACCTGTGATGGTAATCAGGCTGCTGCGCATATCTCGTATATGTTCAGTGAAGTTGCGGCCATTTACCCCATCACTCCGTCCTCGACCATGGCCGAGTATGTAGATGAATGGGCTGCTGCCGGAAGAAAAAATATCTTCGGAGAAACGGTTCTCGTAGAGGAAATGCAATCCGAGGCCGGTGCTGCCGGTGCTGTACACGGTTCGCTGCAAGCCGGTGCGTTGACCACTACCTACACCGCTTCGCAGGGATTGCTGTTGATGATTCCCAATATGTACAAGATTGCCGGAGAATTTTTGCCTTGCGTGTTCCACGTTTCGGCACGTACGTTGGCTTCGCACGCTCTTTGTATCTTCGGAGACCACCAAGACGTGATGTCGACCCGCCAGACCGGTTTTGCCATGCTTGCCGAAGGTTCGGTACAAGAAGTTATGGATCTTGCCGGTGTAGCACACCTCTCGACGATCAAATCGCGCGTTCCCTTTGTCAACTTCTTCGACGGATTCCGTACCTCGCACGAGATTCAGAAAATCGAAATGTTGGAGAATGAAGATCTTGCTCCGCTGATCGACCAAAAAGCTTTGAAAGAATTCCGCGACCGTTCGCTCAATCCCGAACACCCCGTTGCTCGCGGTATGGCCGAGAATCCCGACACTTTCTTTGCTCACCGTGAGTCTTGCAACAACTTCTATGAGGCCGTTCCCGCCATCGTAGAGGAATACATGAATGAAATTTCGAAAATTACCGGTCGCAAATATGGTCTTTTCGATTATTATGGAGCTCCCGATGCCGAGAATATCATCATCGCTATGGGTTCGGTTACCGAAGCTATCCGCGAGACGATCGACTATTTGACCGCCAAAGGCGAGAAAGTAGGTTTGGTTGCCGTACACTTGTATCGTCCTTTCTCGACCAAGCACCTTATGGCCGCTATCCCTGCCAGCGTAAAACGTATCGCTGTTCTCGACCGCACGAAAGAGCCCGGTGCTAACGGTGAACCGCTTTATCTCGATGTAAAAGAGGCTTTCTACGATAAGGAAAATGCACCTCTCATCATCGGCGGACGTTATGGTCTCGGATCGAACGATACCACACCTACCCAAATACTTGCCGTTTACGAAAATCTCGCATTGCCCGAGCCTAAAAATCACTTTACGCTGGGTATCGTCGATGACGTTACTTTCACTTCTCTTCCCGTCGGTGAAGAAATCGCCATGGGTGGTGAAAGCATGTTCGAGGCTAAATTCTACGGTCTCGGTGCAGACGGTACGGTAGGAGCCAATAAGAACTCTGTGAAGATCATCGGAGACAATACCGACAAACACTGTCAGGCATATTTCTCTTATGACTCGAAAAAATCGGGCGGTTTCACCTGTTCGCACTTGCGTTTCGGTGACGATCCCATTCGTTCGACATATCTCGTAAATACGCCTAACTTTGTTGCTTGCCACGTACAGGCTTATCTGCGTATGTACGATGTAACTCGTGGTCTTCGTCAGAACGGTACATTCCTTCTCAATACCATTTGGAGTGAAGATGAACTGGCAAAACACTTGCCCAACAATGTAAAACGTTATTTCGCACAAAAGAATATTTCGGTTTACTATATCAACGCCACTCAGATTGCGCAGGAAATAGGGCTCGGTAACCGTACCAACACCATTCTGCAATCGGCATTCTTCCGTATTACCGGCGTTATCCCCGTTGATCTCGCCATCGAACAGATGAAGAAATTCATCGTGAAGTCTTACGGCAAGAAAGGCGAAGACGTTGTCAATAAAAACTATGCAGCCGTAGATCGCGGAGGCGAATACAAACAACTTACGGTAGATCCCGCATGGGCCAATCTTCCCGATGATGAAATCGTTCCCAACAACGATCCCGCATTCATCAACGAAGTGGTGCGTCCTATCAATGCTCAAAACGGTGATTTGCTCAAAGTTTCGGCATTCAAAGGTATCGAAGACGGTACTTGGCCGCAAGGAACCTCCAAATATGAAAAACGTGGTGTGGCAGCTTTCGTTCCCGAGTGGACTCCCGAAAACTGTATCCAATGTAATAAGTGTGCCTATGTTTGTCCTCACGCTTCCATTCGTCCGTTTGTTCTCGATGCCGAAGAACAAGCCGGTGCGAAATTCCCCTCGATCAAGGCTGTGGGCAAAATGTTCGACGGTATGACTTTCCGTATTCAGGTCGATGTTCTTGACTGTCTCGGTTGCGGTAACTGCGCCGATGTATGTCCGGGAAACAAACAAGGCAAGGCTCTTGCCATGAAACCGCTGGAAAGCCAGCTTTCCGAAGCTCCCAATTGGGAATACTGCGCAAACCACGTGAAGAGCAAACAACACCTTGTAGATATCAAGTCGAATGTGAAGAACTCGCAATTCGCTACTCCGTTGTTTGAATTCTCGGGTGCTTGCTCGGGTTGCGGTGAAACACCTTATGTGAAGTTGATTTCGCAACTCTTCGGTGATCGTGAAATGGTGGCCAATGCTACCGGATGTTCGTCGATTTATTCGGGTTCGATACCTTCGACTCCTTATACGACCAACGAAAAAGGTCATGGTCCCGCTTGGGCAAACTCTCTCTTCGAAGACTTCTGTGAGTTCGGTTTGGGTATGGCTCTCGCTACTGAAAAAATGCGCGACCGTATCGAAATCCTTATGAACAAGTCTATCGAAAGCGATGCTTGTCCCGAAGAAACCAAAGCCCTCTTCAAGGAATGGATCGAAAATCGTGAAAATACCGAAAAAACTGTTGAACTGGCAGCCAAGATTCGTCCTATCGTAGAGGCCAATGCCGATAAGTGCGAAGCTTGCAAGGGTATTGCCGATCTCGGAAAATTCCTCGTTAAGAAATCGCAATGGATCATCGGCGGTGACGGCGCATCGTACGATATCGGATTCGGAGGTCTCGACCACGTTATCGCATCGGGCAAGAATGTAAATATCCTCGTACTCGATACCGAGGTTTACTCCAATACCGGAGGTCAGGCCTCGAAAGCTACCCCTCTGGGTGCCATCGCCAAGTTTGCCGCAGCCGGTAAACGTGTCCGCAAGAAAGATTTGGGTCTTATCGCTTCGACCTACGGTTATGTGTACTGCGCACAAATCGCTATGGGGGCCGATCAGGCTCAAACCCTCAAAGCGATCCGCGAAGCCGAGGCTTACAACGGTCCGTCGGTAATCATCGCTTACGCTCCTTGTATCAACCACGGTCTCAAAAAAGGTATGGGTAAATCTCAGGCCGAAGAAGCTGCTGCCGTTGAATGCGGATACTGGCACTTGTGGCGTTATAATCCCGAACTCGAAGCAGAAGGCAAGAATCCTTTTACTCTCGATAGCAAGGAACCGCAATGGGATAAATTCGAAGATTTCCTCAAAGGCGAAGTCCGTTACGCTTCGGTTATGAAACAATATCCTGCCGAGGCCGAAGATCTCTTTGCTGCTGCCAAAGCCAATGCACAATGGCGTTACAACAACTACAAACGTCTGGCTAAACAACAATGGGGTGTCGATGCCGAATAATATCGGATAAGGAAATCCTGTGATAATGAAAACCGCACGGTCGGACATCGACCGTGCGGTTTCTTTTTTGGATGCGGAGTTTTTCGCTATATTTGCAACGTATTTGATAAAAAATAAAATGAAAAAAACATTTTGGGTAAGCATCTGCCTGTTGATGTGCGTATTGTCTGTTTCGGCCGAAAATTCAGGAATTTGTGCGGATAAAAGTGCCGCATCGGTATTATTGTCTCGGGATAGCCGAAAGGATGGGGAAGATAGGAAAGTGTTGTTGAAAGCGGCACATAATGCCGTAGACAGTTTTTGCCGTACGCTCGAAGGTGGAGTAAAAGCCGGATATGCAGGATTTTTCGATGCCTCTGTTCTTGCAACGATGACGGGTGAGAGTGCCATTTCTGTGTCGACGACTCATGGATATTGTTTCAATCCGTTTGTCTTTGTGGGCGCGGGGCTGGCTTGCGATGTCTATCGAGATGTCCTTTTTACACCTGTTTATGCAGCTGCCCGATTTACTTTGCGCGATAGTTGGCTGGCTCCTTATATCGGTGTACGTGTGGGTTTCTCTCCCGGAAAGAAAGACGGTTCGTCTTGGGCGATGGGAGCATATTGCTCGCCGTCATTGGGTTTGCGACTTGCTTTGAAAAGTTGTCATGCGGTAAATGTGGGGATAGCTTATGTATTGCAATCGCAAAGTACCGATTATTCATACGATGATGGGTATAAACGTTATTTCGGTACGACTGTCGATGTGCATCATAGTATTGCTTTGCGAGTCGGTTTTGAGTTTTGAATAAAATAACAAGGGGGATTGTAATCCCCCCTTGTTATTTTATGTAATCGGAAAATCTTCGATTATTTTATATTTATGAGAGCTCCGGTGGCCGGGCAGAAAAGGGCCTGCATGGGGTTCTTCCCGGTGAAGAGGGTCGGTTCGAGACCGAAGTCGACACCGAGTTGCGATAATGGTAGATTTTCGGTACAGAGCGTTTTCCCTTTGTAAGAAATTGTTACATCGGCTTTCCCGGGAATGGTATAGATGAGCGCGCCTTTTGACGGAGTTATGGCGCTTCCTTTGGCGTCGGTCAGTATCGTTCCGATTTGTGTTCCGTTGACCGATATGTATATCGGTTCGCCCGAGAGATTGTCGGGGGCGACAATGCCGTTACGTTCGGAAAAGCGGAAAGCGACCTCGTTGGACGAGTGTTTTTCGCTGTTTACTGGCGGGAGATAAACGATGTGTTCCACCGAGCTTTCCGTTTCGGTAGTTCCCATAAAAAGAGAGGAGAGGAGAGCTTCCCGTTTATTCATTTCGTCGAGTAGAATTTCGAAAGAGCGTTCTCTTGGGATTTCGTCGGTATTACCGGTGAGTAGATCGAGCCGGTATTCACGGAGGAGGTAAATCTGTTTAGCTGCCGATTCGGCCATTTTTGCAGTCGATCCGGCAACGAGCATTTCCTCGGTATAAAGTTGGGCATAGTCCGATTTGTCGAAAGTGTATTTTTTAGCCTTGTTTGGTTTGTACGGTTTGTTTGTCTGCGGGTGCTTGTTTTTTTTCGGCTGTTCGTTTATTGCCACGAGTATACCCTCGCTGTCGAGATAGAATGCCGTGGAATTTTCGCCTTTCAGCTGAATGGCAAACTGTTTGTCGGGATCGGCTTTTCCGATAGGGTTTACTTTGATGTCGTCGATTTTCCAGACGGTACGGTCGGTGTTGACCGTCGGAGCCATGCCCAAATATTTTTGTGCGTATTTGGCGAACGGACCGGCTTTCTCGACAGAACGGGTAATTGTTACTTCAATGTCAAGGGCTGTTTGGGGCAGGGAATAGACGATACCGTAGCCGTTGAATTTATTGGCGGTGGTTTTTATTGTCTCTTGCGCGCATACGCCTAAGGCAGCGGACAAGCCCAGTGTCAACATAAGTTTTCTCATAATGATGTTTTTATTGGATTTCTGAATTTTTGTAAGCGTGAAGTTCTTGGAATGCCCGCCCCAGATTCTTGGTAATATCTCCGGCCGTGATGTATTCTTCCGATTCGTTACGGACAGCTATATCGCCCGCAAGTCCGTGGAGTACGACACCGAGAATAGCCGCTTTCAACGGTTCATAATGTTGGCAAAGAAGCGCACCGATGATACCGGTAAGCGTGTCGCCGCTGCCGGCGGTCGCCATGCCGGGATTTCCCGTGCCATTGAAGTAAGTTTTCCCTTCGGGCGAGACGATGGCGGTATGAGCCCCTTTGAGTACGATCACGATTTGGTAATGGCGGCTCATTTCCACTGCTTTTTGCAATCGTTCGTATTGAGTGGAATTTTCACCGAAGAGCCGGTCGAATTCTCTGTGATGAGGGGTAATGATAGATTGCCGGGGTAATAAGCCGAGCATCGTCGCATTTCCTTGCATGAGGTTCAGTGCGTCGGCATCGACTACGATAGGAAAGGAGAGTTGCGGCAATAGGCGGATAAAGGCTTCTCTTGTGTCGGCATGCGTACCCAGCCCGGGTCCGATGGCAATGCTATTGTATCTGCGAGTGAGCGAAATATCGCTTATGTGGTTTTCATTGTCGTCGGCTTCGAACATCGCCTCGGGGAGAGCCGTCTGTAAAATGGTTTCGCAACGCGCTGCCGAATGTATGCTTACCAGTCCGGCTCCGCTGTGCAGTGCCGCCCGTGCCGTCATGACGGCGGCTCCCGCCATACCCCGGCTGCCGGCAACGACCAGTAAATGGCCGTAGTCGTATTTGTCCGAAAATCTTTCCCTTCTTTTTATCCATTTGACAGCTTCGGACGGCGGTATGTAATGGTAAGGAGTCTCCTCTTTTTCTATGATATCGTGATGCAGTCCGATGTCTAAAATTTTCCAACTTCCCGTTAACGGACACTCTTCCGAGGTAAAAAAAGCAAGTTTGGGAAATTGCAGGGTCAGGGTGAGTGTGGGGTGTATGATGTTTTGCCGTGTGCAATACCGGTTGTCTTCTCCCATCATGCCCGAAGGTATGTCTATCGATACGATGGTTGCCCCCGAAGCGTTGATGTATTGTACGACCGAAGCATATGCATTTTCGAGTGGGCATTGCAGTCCCGAACCGAACAGTCCGTCTATGACGAGCGTGTCTTTGTGAAGTCGGGGCGGAACGAATTCGTTGATGACTTCATACAGTTTTGCGTTACTTTTTTTCAGGCGGTCTCTATTGGTTTCACAATCGGGAGACAGATGATTCTTGGGGTTGAAGAGGTAACTTTCGACCGTATAACCGCTTTGTAGGAGCATTCGGGCTACGGCTAGGGCATCGCCTCCATTATTCCCGGGGCCGGCAAAAACGACGACTTGTCGGCGATTGTCCCATCGGTTGATGATTTCCCGGGTAATTGCTGATGCTGCCCGCTCCATCAAATCGACGGAGGCGATAGGCTCGTAGTCGATGGTATAGCGGTCTATCTTCTTTATCTTTTCGGTCGGAAATATCTTCATATCATATTGCAATGTATTGAATTTCTTCCAAACAAAGATAATGTTTTTTTGAGAATTGTACTTCTCTATCGTGGAAAAACCGTTATGGGGAGAATGTATTTCCGATTTTCGGTAAAAAGCTCAGATTCCTATATTTTTGTTACGATAAAAGTTTGTACCTTTGCACTGTTTTGTAGAGGGAATGGATAAGATACGCATCAAGGATAAAACGTTCAGACCTTATATACCGAGCGACGAAATTGCCCGTGCGGTGGCGCGGGTGGCTTGTTGCATACGCGAAGATATGAAGGACGAACGACCGCTTTTTATCGTCATGCTGAACGGGGCATTTGTTTTTGCTTCGGATTTGTTGCGAGAAATGGGATTCCCTTGTGAGGTCGCATTTATGCGAATGAAGTCGTATGCAGGAACTGTTACGACGGGAAAAGTCGATTTGTTGCAGGATATTGACATCGATGTGTGCGGGCGCACAATTATTATCATCGAAGATATTGTGGATACAGGTACCACGATGCACGCATTGTTGCAGAGTTTACAGGTGCGAAATCCGAAGTGTATAAAAATAGCGGCGCTGCTTTTCAAACCTGAATCTTTGCGGTATGACTTCAAGGTCGATTATGTCGCATTTGAAATTCCCCGGGATTTTATTGTCGGCTACGGGCTCGATTATGAAGAAGAGGGGCGCAATCTTAAAGATATTTATGTTATAGATAATTAGACGGAGTTGCCCTTTTGGGGGTAACGAGGTAAAAAGGAAAAACAAGAAATAGGTAAAATTATGATGAACATTGTTATTTTCGGTGCTCCGGGTTCGGGAAAAGGAACACAGAGCGAGAAGTTGATCGAGAAGTATGGATTGTATCACATCTCTACCGGAGACCTTTTGCGTAAGGAAATCAAGGCCGGTAGCGAATTGGGAAAAATTGCCGATGACTACATTTCCAAAGGCCAGTTGCTTCCCGATTCTCTGATTATCGATATGCTTGCCAAGTTGCTCGATACGACGCCCGAGGCACGTGAAGGTGTTATTTTGGACGGTTTCCCTCGTACGATACCTCAGGCTCAGGCATTGGAGGCTCTTTTACTCGATCGCGGTATGGAGTTGTCGGCCGTTGTGGGTCTTGAAGTCGATGAACCCGAATTGATAGATCGTCTTATCAAACGCGGACAAGTTTCCGGACGTTCCGACGATAATCTCGAAACTATCAAAAAACGTCTTGATGTATATCATAACCAGACGACTCCTCTCAAAGAGTTTTATGTGAAGAATGGCAAGTATAAAGCCATTCATGGAATGGGGACTGTCGATTCTATTTTTGAAACGATAAGTAAAGCTCTCGACGAATTTGCCCGTTGACATGTCCGTATTGCGATAACGGATTTGTTCGCTGCATAATCCCTTCTGTCTTTGCGTGGCAGAAGGGATTTTTTCATTTTACTTGCGGTTTTGTCGGAGAGAAAGAAAAGTATATCTTTGTAAACCGTTTATCATTAGACGGGTTATTTTATATTTGTAAAAGAGAGAGACTATGGCCGAATCAAATTTCGTCGATTATGTAAAGATTTATTGTCGCTCGGGAAAAGGCGGTGCCGGTTCGGCGCACTTGCACCGGGCTAAATATACACCAAAAGGCGGTCCCGACGGCGGAGACGGCGGCCGGGGAGGTCATATTATTTTGCGGGCCAATCGCAATTATTGGACTTTGTTGCATTTACGTTATGAGCGTCATGTCTATGCCGGCAACGGAGAGTCGGGCAGTGATTGTCGCAGTACGGGAAAAGATGGTGCCGATCGTGTTATCGAAGTGCCGTGCGGAACGGTTGCCTACGATGCGGTTACGGGTGAATATCTTTGTGAACTGACCGATGACGGACAAGAAATCATATTGCTAAAAGGTGGTCGCGGGGGATTGGGTAACTGGCATTTTCGCAGTGCTACCAATCAGACGCCGCGCTATGCCCAGCCCGGCGAACCAGCCATAGAACGAACTGTCGTTCTCGAACTGAAACTTCTTGCCGATGTAGGGCTTGTCGGATTCCCGAATGCCGGAAAATCGACTCTGTTATCGGCCGTTTCTGCGGCAAAACCCAAGATTGCCGATTATCCTTTTACGACAATGGAACCCAATCTCGGTATCGTTTCTTATCGGGACAATCGTTCTTTTGTCATGGCCGATATTCCCGGAATCATAGAGGGTGCAAGTGAAGGTAAGGGTTTGGGTTTACGTTTCTTGCGCCATATTGAGCGTAACGCGGTGCTCTTGTTTATGGTCCCGGCCGACTCAGACGATATTGCCCGTGATTATGATATTCTGTTGGGCGAATTGGCAGCCTATAATCCTGAGTTGCTTGATAAACATCGTATCCTTGCCGTATCGAAATGCGATATGCTCGATGATGAATTGTTGACTGATTTGAAGAAAACCGTTCCCGACGAACTCCCGGTTGCGTATATATCTTCGGTTACCGGTCAGGGTATCGCCGAATTGAAAGATATGCTTTGGGAAGCTGTCAACAGCGAAGACAATAAAGCAGATACTTTTACGCATCATAATCTCGATACCCGTTTCGAGGATGACGAATATGTAGATGAGGATAGCGGAGAAAATTATGACGAGTATGACTGGGACGAAGATAAAGCCTGAAATCGTTTTTCGGCATTTGTCTGGACAAATAAGTATCTGTACTTTCCCGTCGTTGGATATTTTTCCCGGCTTGACTCATTTTGTTACGCAACGGGGAGAAAACCTTCCCGGCGATCCGTTTTCCTCTTTTAATTTAGGACGTCATTCGGGAGAAGATTTGGCTCGGGTGATGAGAAATCGGGCAGCTTTGTGTCGGGCCTTATCTATCCCGTCGTCGGCTTTGGTGCAGCCTCGTCAGGTGCATGGTAATGAGGTTTTGTCGATACCTCCTGATTTTTTGTCGTGGAAAGATACCGAACAGACGGAATATGTTTCGCGAGCCGATGGTTTGGTAACCGACCTGCCTCGTGTGTGTTTGGCGGTTTCTACGGCCGACTGTGTCCCTTTGTTGTTTTATGATACTCGACATCGGGTGATAGGTGCTACTCATGCGGGTTGGCGAGGAACTGTGGGGCATATCGCTTTGCATACGATCGAGGTAATGCAGGGTATCTATGGTAGTAAGCCCGAAGATATTTATGCCGCTATCGGTCCCTCTATTGGTGAGTCGGCATTTGAGGTCGGCGATGAGGTTGCCGATGCGTTTGCTACGGCTTATCCCGAGTATCGTCGCGAAATTATTTCACCTCGTAGAAGTGATAGCGGTCGCCATCATATCGATTTATGGGTGGCAAACCGTACCGATTTGCTTTCTGCGGGAATTCGAGACGAGCATATTTCTGTGGCAGGAATTTGCACGTACACTCGGAATGATCTTTTCTTTTCCTCTCGGCGGGCAGGAGGTAAACTATTCGGACGTTTTTTATCGGGGATATTTTTGCATTGATATAGAAAAGAGGGGCGGTTGTACACAACCGCCCCTCTTTTCTATTCGTTGTTTTTTTGAATTATTTTTACTTCCGGGTATATCTCTTGTTCAGTAACTGAGTGATTTCGGGTGTAATGTTATAAGAGGGTTTGATGTAGAGTACACTGCTGTTGTTGAGTATAGCTTCATATCTGCCGTCTTTGTTGTACTCTTTGATAAAGTTGGTGATGGAATCGGTTACTTGGATAAGCATTTTTTGTTGTTCTTGCAACAATTCGTTTTCGAGTTGTTGTGCATAAGCCTGCAATTCCTGCTGTTTTTTGAGGAGGCGTTGTTGTTCTTGCTCAAATCGTTCTTGCGAAAGGAAAGCATTGTTTTTGACTTTCCGCTCGAACTCGGCAACTTCTTTTTCCAGTTGGCGTCCTTTTTCATTTACCGTAGCTCGGGCGTTTTCCTGTCGTGTAAGCATTTGTTCGTTCAGGTCTTTGGCCAGGTTATAATTGCTCAACAATGAATCGACTTCGACATAAGCGATAGGTAAATGACCCGAGAAATCGACTGTTTGGGTAGGAACGTTATTCTTTTCGATGGCAGTATTCGATGCCGGTTCTTGACAGCTTGTCGTGGCAAGGAGTATTCCGGCAATAGCCGTTGAAAGAGTAAAATATCTGTACATGTTTATTATTTTGGTTTTAGTGAATAATGCAGTTATCGGTTTAGTGACGGAGGCCCTTCGTGTTACGGTCGGCATAATCGGTAGAAAGAGCACAGGTTATCCCTCTTTTTTTCATGTCGGGATTATCGCCGATATGAGTTTGGGGAAAACGTCCGCCTTTGACAAAAAAGATTTTTATACCCAGTAACAATACCGAGACGGCCACAATTATTATGGTGAGTAGAATAACTTTTACCATATAATTCATATATTTGTATGCAAATATAAATAAGAAACAGAGACTTGGTACTTTTTACCGACCGATTTGGGTGTTTATATTAATTTATAAAACTTTTTAACAAATGGGCCTTCTTGGTAAGTTGGCGTAGTCTCATAAAAATAAGAACGATGGGAATCAAAGACCTGAAACCTCAACTGATTTGGAGTTATTTCGATGAAATAACCCGAGTGCCTCGTCCTTCGAAGAAGGAGGAAAAAATACGGGCCTATCTGCTCGACTTTGCAAAAAAACACAATTTGGCGGTACGTACCGATGCTACCGGAAATGTTCTTATCTGTAAGCCTGCTACTCCCGGTTGCGAAGATAAGCCGGGTGTCATCTTGCAGTCGCATATGGATATGGTGTGTGAGAAAAATGCCGGTGTGGAGCATGATTTCGATAAAGACCCTATCGATGCGTATATCGATGGCGAATGGGTGAAGGCCCGGGGAACGACTCTGGGTGCCGATAACGGTATCGGTATGGCGGCGGCTTTGGCTGTTTTGGCCTCCGACGATCTTGTACACCCGTCTCTTGAAGCGCTCTTTACGGTCGATGAAGAAACCGGGCTTACCGGAGCATTTGGTATGGAAGAGGGATTTATCTCGGGTAAATATTTGCTCAATCTCGATTCGGAAGATGAGGCGGAAATATTTATCGGTTGTGCCGGTGGTATCGATACGACATCTACATTTACATATACGACTCTGCCTTTCCCCTCCGGATATGTGGCATTGCGCATTTCTGTCTCGAAATTGCAAGGAGGGCATTCGGGAAGCGATATAAACGAGGGTCGGGGAAATGCCAATAAGATTTTGGCCCGTTTCTTGTGTCAGTGTCTCGGTAAGTACGATATGCAGTTGTGTGCAATCGACGGGGGCAATCTGCGTAATGCGATTCCTCGGGAAGCATGGGCTGTGGTTGCCGTTCCTGCCGATTGTAAAGAGGCGATGCGTGTAGATCTGAATATCTATCAGTCGGTTATAGAATCGGAGTTGGCGGTGGTCGATCCCGCGGTGGAGATAGCTCTTGCTTCTTGCGATGCACCTTCGGAGTGTATCGATAAGGCGACGGCTGTCGCTTTATTACGTTCTTTATATGCTTGTCCGCACGGAGTGATAGGTATGAGCCGGGATATTCCCGGGTTGGTCGAAACATCGACCAATCTGGCATCGGTGAAAATGAAAGAAGGGAATACGATTGTTGTGGCAACCAGTCAGCGCAGTTCGGTCGAGTCGCTCAAAAAAGATATTGCCGGGCAGATAGAAAACCTGTTTGCTTTGGCAGGAGCTGTTCCTGCACACGGAGACGGTTACCCGGGCTGGAAGCCCAACTTGAAATCTCCTTTGCTTGATATGGCAGTAAAGGCCTATGAGGAACTTTACGGTGTAACTCCTGCTGTGAAAGCTATTCATGCCGGTCTCGAATGCGGCCTTTTCTTGGAAAAAAATCCCGGGCTTCACATGATTTCGTTCGGCCCGACGTTGAGAGGTGTGCATTCACCCGACGAGAAAATGCACATTCCCGCTGTTGAAAAGTTTTGGAATCATCTGACCTTGATTTTGAAGAAATTGGCGGGACATTAAAATCAAATTCTTGAAAATCGAAACAGCGCAATCCTTAAAAGGTTGCGCTGTTTTTTTGCTTATCGGTAATCGAAAGAGATTCTTGTTTAATCGATGATTTTCCCTTTTTCTCCGACCGATTTTATCGATTTTCCGTTGATCGAAACTTTTTTCACGTTTTGCAGAGAAACGGGCTTTTGGTTACGAGGGAGAACGGTAACATTTTCCATTTGTATGTTTTCGGATTGACGAATGACGGCACCAGTTTCCGTCCCTGAAATATAGATGTTTTTCAGGTTGATATTGTTGATGGGCATTTCGGGTAGTCCGTTGAAAAGCATGGCACACCGGCCACCGATTGCTTTTACGTCCGAGATATAAATATTTCGGAATTGCGGAGTTCCTTCATCGACAGGTACAGGTCGGTTATCGCTGTTTTTTACGCCGTAGTAAAGGTCGAAGAGAATGTTTTCATTTGCAATTTCAAACATATTGATGCGGTTGCAATAGATGTTTTCGACAATGCCGCCGCGACCTCTTGTACTTTTGAATCGTATGCCCACGTCGGTGCCGATAAACGTGCAGTTGTCGATGAAAATATTTTTTACACCACCCGACATTTCGCTACCTACGACAAATCCGCCGTGTCCATGATATACGACGTTGTTCCGCGCAATCACATTTTGACAGGGCCAGCCGCGCATGCGTCCCTCTTTGTCTTTTCCCGATTTGATGCAGATAGCATCGTCGCCGGCATCGAATGCGCAATCATAAATGACTACCCGGTTGCAGGATTCGACATCGAGGGCATCGCCGTTTTGCGAGTACCAGGGATTGATAACCGTTACTTGGTGTACGGTGAGGTCTTCGCAGTGAATGGGGTGTATGCACCATGCCGGGGAGTTGCGGAACGTAACACCTTGCAACAGTACGTTTTTGCATTCGTAGAGTCGTACCATGTTGGGCCGTCCTTCACCTTCTTTGGCGGCCTGACTCGGATACCAGACATCTCCTTTTTCGTTGACGACACCCCCGGAAGCAACTCGTTGTTTCCACTGTCCGGCCGTCAGTTTGCTACGTTTTACCATACGCCATGTGTTACCGTTTCCATCGAAAATACCATGTCCGGTAATGGCGATGTTGCGGGCATTATCGGCATATATGGGTGAAAGTGATGATACATGTTTGGGTGCGTTTGGTTTTTTGTAATGGTTATGGTCTTCGGTAAAAAGAACGAAAGCATTTCTTTCGGTATAGAGGTTGACACCGCTTTGCAGTTTGATGGGGCCGGTAATCCAGAAACCGGCAGGAATGATTACCGTACCGCCTCCTTTTTGGCTCACGGTGGCGATAGCGTTGTTTATGGCTTGGGTATTCAATGTCTTTCCGTCGGGAATGGCACCGAAGTCGGTAATACGCACTTTATAGTCGGGAAATTGTGGTTGAGCGACCTTTTCCATGTGGAACGGGAGTCCATTGTAGACCGAGTCGGGTATAGGTTCTATCGACTGGGCTTGAAGAGGCAAAGAGATACATGAGAAAAGTACTCCGAAGATTTTTAGTAATTGTTTTTTCATGTCGAAAGAAAATGGGTAAATGTTTTTTTCTTGTTTGATTTGAAAAATTAGACTGATAACATCTGTAATGGTTTAGATCGATAGAAGTTAATTTATTCAAAATATTAATGAAAGCGGCATGTAGAAAGATATATGGGTTTACCCGGGAAGAAATGTCTCGGACTTTACACGAAAGCAAATCATGTTTTGTAATAAGAAAAAGTCGCATTTGATGCAGAAAAAATAAAAAAGTGTAGGAGTTTTGAGATATTTTGCGTAATATTGCCGTCGAAAATGTAATTCTGATTTTATATGTATTGCCGGAATATAACAACTCCTTTTATTATGACAACCCCTTAGGGGGTCAGTTATTATTTTCCGTGTGTTTTTACAATCTTCCGCAGAAAGGAAGAATTCTCTCTTTTTCTATTTTTAGTTAATATGGTTCTGATGAAAAATGGGTGAGACCGACTATTTTTCTCAGTCATGAAATTTGTATATACATCTCTATGAAAGTACTGAAATTCGGCGGAACCTCTGTGGGCTCTGTCAAGAGTTTGAAAAATGTAAAACAGATTGTGGAATCTTGTCAGGAGCCGGTTATCGTCGTCGTTTCGGCTTTGGGAGGGATTACCGATAAATTATTGGAAACGGCACGGGAAGCTGCGGCCGGTTCACTCGATTATCAAGATAATTTGCGGGAAATCATCGCCCGTCATCACGATATCATTGCCGGCGTCGTTCCCGAAGAACGGCAGGAGGAGGTTTGTGCCCAGACCGATGCTCTTCTCGACGAGTTGTCGAATATCTATAAGGGGGTTTCTCTTATTCGGGATTTGTCGGCCAAGACACAGAATATCATTGTGAGTTATGGTGAACGTCTGTCGTCATTCATCATCAGTCGCATTATCGACGGCGCCGTACATTACGATTCGCGTACATTCATCAAGACCGAGTCTCAGTTTGAAAAAAATATAGTCGATTTCGAAATTACAAACGCTCTTATACATGAGACTTTTACCCAGTTGCCTCAGGTTGCTTTGGTTCCGGGTTTTATTTCGTCGGATAGCCATACGGGCGAAATTACCAATTTGGGGCGTGGTGGATCCGATTATACGGCGGCTATTATCGCTGCGGCTCTCGATGCCTCCCGTCTCGAAATATGGACCGATGTCGATGGGTTTATGACGGCCGATCCCCGAGTTATCAACAATACCTATGTCATCGAACAGCTCTCTTTTACCGAGGCGATGGAGTTGTGTAATTTCGGGGCGAAAGTGATATATCCGCCGACGATTTATCCTGTTTACCACAAAAATATTCCTATTGTCATAAAGAATACATTCAATCCCGAAGTGCCCGGTACGCTTATTACCGAGGCGACTCATGCTTCCGACGGAAAGGCTATCAAAGGTATTTCTTCGATAAACGATACCTGTCTTATTACCGTTTCGGGATTGGGTATGGTCGGTGTCATAGGTGTCAATCATCGTATATTCAAGGCGCTGGCGCAGTCGGGTATTAGTGTGTTTCTTGTGTCGCAGGCTGCTTCGGAGAACAATACTTCGATTGCCGTGCGTAATGCCGATGCCGACAAGGCTATCTCTGTTCTCAATAATGAGTTTGCCCACGAAATAGAGATGGGCGAGATGAGTGAGGCTTTTGCCGAGCGGGATTTGGCGACGGTCGCCATTGTGGGGGAGAACATGAAACATACGCCCGGCATAGCGGGAAAACTGTTCAATACGTTGGGTCGTAACGGTATCAATGTCATTGCTTGTGCACAAGGTGCCAGTGAGACCAATATTTCGTTTGTCATCGAACGGGGTAGTTTGCGGAAGGCTTTGAATGTTATACACGACTCGTTTTTCCTTTCCGATACGCAAGTGCTCAATGTGTTTATCGCCGGTATCGGTTTGGTGGGGCGCAATCTGCTCGATCAGATACGCAGCCAGCAACCCCGCCTGCTGAAAGAAAAATCATTGCGTATCAATATCGTCGGTCTTTCCAATTCCCGGCAGTCGGTTTTCTGTCGCGAAGGTATTTCCCTCGACAACTATGACGAAATATTGAAATCTTCTCCCGTAAAAAGTACACCCGAAGAGATTCGCGATTCGATTATCAAGATGAATATTTTCAACTCTGTTTTTGTCGATTGTACGGCCAGCCCCGAAATTGCCGCCATATATCAGCAGTTGCTCGATCATAATGTATCGGTCGTGGCTGCCAACAAGGTAGCGGCTTCGTCGGACTATGAGAATTATGCTTGGTTGAAACAGACGGCGCGCCGTCGCGATGTGAAGTTCCTTTTCGAGACGAATGTCGGTGCGGGATTGCCCATTATCAATACGATAAACAGCCTTATAAACAGCGGCGATACTATATTGCGTATCGAGGCGGTCGTTTCGGGAACGCTCAATTATATATTCAATGTTTTGAGTGAAGACGTGCCGTTGAGCCGTGCCATACGCATGGCGAAGGAGGAGGGGTATAGCGAACCCGATCCTCGTGTCGATCTGAGTGGGCAAGACGTGCTTCGCAAGTTGGTGATTCTTGCCCGGGAAGCCGGTTATCGTATCGAGCAGAGCGATGTGCAGAAAGACCTCTTTATTCCCGAGAAGTATTTTGAAGGTTCGCTCGATGATTTCTGGCAAGAGATTCCCGAACTCGATGCTGAGTTTGAACAACGCCGTAGAGAAGTTGCCGCACAAGGAAAACGTTTCCGTTTCGTGGCCTCCCTGTCCGAAGGAAAAGCCCGTATCGGATTGCAGGCCGTAGGCCGCGAACATCCTTTCTACGAATTGGAGGGCAGCAATAATGTCATACTCATAACGACCGATCGTTACAACGAGTATCCGATGATTATCAAAGGATATGGCGCCGGTGCGCCGGTTACCGCTGCCGGTGTGTTTGCCGATATTATAGGAATTGCCAATATACGATAAATGTAAGATGCGATGAAATATATTATTGTTTTGGGAGATGGTATGGCCGATGAGCCGATCCCTTCGTTGGGCGGTCTCACGCCCATACAGGCAGCCGATACTCCGGCTATGGACTGGCTGGCGGCACATGGCCGGTGCGGCAGATTGCATACCGTGCCCGCCGGTTTCGAGCCGGGGAGTGAAATTGCCAATATGGCCATTTTAGGATATGATCTGCCGACCGTATTTGAGGGGCGTGGTTCGCTCGAAGCCGCCAGTATGGGGGTGGATATTCTTCCCGGTGAAATGGCCATGCGATGTAATCTTATCTGTATCGAGGACGGAAAAATAAAGAATCATTCGGCCGGGCATATTTCGAGCGAGGAAGCTCATGAACTCATCGATTTTCTCCAGCAGGAGTTGGGTGATGAAATCGTGCACTTCTATTCCGGAGTCTCTTATCGGCATTTGCTCAAAATCAAAGATGGCGACAAGCGTTTGCATTGTACGCCTCCTCACGATGTGCCCGGAGCGCCTTTCCGAGATATGCTGGTGCGGCCTCTCGATCCGAAAGCGTCCGATACGGCTTATCTGATAAACCGGCTGATTATACGTTCTCAGGAGATTCTTCCCACTCATCCCGTGAATCTGCGCCGTAAAGCCGAGGGTAAAGATATGGCCAATAGCATTTGGCCGTGGTCGCCCGGATATAAGCCGCGTATGGAACCCTTGTCTTCTCATTTCGGAATCGGTAGCGGGGCGGTCATTTCGGCCGTCGATCTCATCAAAGGTATCGGCGTGTATGCCGGATTACGTTCTATCGATGTGCCCGGTGCTACGGGACTTTATGATACCAACTATGAAGGAAAAGTGGCTGCTGCGATCGAGGCTTTGAAGACCGATGATTTCGTTTATCTGCATATCGAGGCAAGCGATGAGGCAGGTCATGAGGGTAATGCCGAATTGAAGAAGACGACTGTCGAGTATCTCGACCATCGGGTACTTCGCCCGTTGCTCGATGCGGCCGATTCTTTCGGAGAGCCTTTGACGATTGCTCTATTGCCCGATCACCCGACACCTTGTCGTTTGAAGACACATACCAATGCACCCATACCCTTTGTTATTTATAAGCCCGGGGGGACACCCGACCCGGTACAGGTTTATGACGAAGATAGCGTGTCGGACGGATATTACGGAACACTGTCGGGCGATGAATTTATTCGTGCTTTTTTTGCCGACCCCGAATAGGATGACGGAAATGTATGAGAAAAATGTTACGAGCTTTTCTCGGTATTTTCCTGTCGAGGTCTCAGGGCTTGTAGTGGTGCAGAGTAGCTCTTGGTATTTAAAAATGTAGAATTTTTCTCGCATCTAAGAAAAGGGTGGCTTTTCAATTAATCTTTAAAAATGTGATAAGTAAATAATTGAAACGCTTATTGGAATATTTCAAGAGTATTCCGTCTCGATCGACCCTAAAAAGAACTTCTTTTAAGAAGCTGTTCCGGGAAAAAAATCTATCTTTGTATCGGTAGCTGCAAGCTCTTCCGGATTTCTTTTCTCCGGAAAAAGAACTCCAAAGTATAAGATAAATAATCATGCAATATTACAGTACCAATAAACAGACACCGCCCGCCTCGCTCGAGGAGGCTGTGGTAAAAGGGCTGGCCCCTGACAAGGGGTTGTATATGCCCGAAAAAATAAAACGGCTTCCTCCCGCCTTTTTCCATAATATGGGAGAAATGTCTCTTCGGGAAATTTCTTTTATCGTAGCCGAAGCATTTTTCGGAGAAGACGTAGAGGCCGATGTGCTTAAAAATATCGTTTACGATACCCTTAACTTCGAAATTCCTTTGGTGAGGGTTCATGACTCGATATACAGTCTCGAACTTTTTCACGGTCCCACGCTGGCATTCAAAGATGTGGGAGCACGTTTCATGGCTCGTTTGCTCGGATATTTTATCGAGCGGGAAGGAAATAAAGAAGTCAATGTCTTGGTCGCTACATCGGGCGATACGGGGAGTGCCGTTGCCAACGGCTTTCTCGGCGTACCGGGCATACATGTGTATGTGCTTTATCCCAAAGGCAAGGTAAGCGAGATACAAGAGAAACAATTTACGACGCTGGGCCGGAATATTACAGCTCTCGAAATCGACGGGACGTTCGATGATTGTCAGGCTTTGGTAAAGAGTGCATTCATGGATAAGGATTTGAATAAGATGATGAGTCTTACTTCTGCCAACTCTATCAATGTGGCACGTTTCCTACCGCAATCGTTTTATTATTTTTATGCTTATGCCCAGTTGATCAAGCAGGGCATGGCCGATAATGTCGTGATGTGTGTGCCCAGCGGCAATTTCGGGAATATTACAGCCGGTCTTTTTGCCAAACGTATGGGGTTGCCGGTGAGACGTTTTATAGCCGCCAACAACCGTAACGATATTTTCCTGCATTATCTTCGTTCGGGTAACTACGAGCCGAAACCTTCGATATCGACGCTCGCCAATGCGATGGACGTGGGTGCTCCCAGTAATTTTGCTCGGATTCTCGACTTGTATGGCGGTTCCCATGATGCTGTTTGTGCCGAAATCAGCGGGGCCTCCTATACCGACGAGCAGATACGTGAAACACTTGCAGACGTTTATCGGCGTTACCATTACCTCCTCGATCCGCATGGTACATGCGGGTATCGGGCTTTGTCGGAAGGATTGAAACCGGGAGAAACCGGGGTTTTTCTCGAAACGGCACACCCGGCCAAGTTCCTCGGGACGGTAGAAGAAATCATCGGGGAAAAAGTGGTTATTCCCGACACGTTGCAGCGTTTTATGCAAGGCAAAAAGCGGAGCGTGGAATTATCGTCGGACTTTGCGCATTTCAAACGTTATTTGCTGGGAAAGTAAAGATGTGGTAAGATAAAATAAGAAAGGGAGCATCAAAGACAACAATGATGCTCCCTTTCTGCTTTATTACGAACTACGAACAGAATTGATTTTATTGGGCTGACATTTCGGTCTGACAAACCCTGTGTATGGTCTTGTAGAGCTTTCCTAAGGCCGATGTGCATTCTCTTTGCATTTGTGCGATAATCTCACCGGTAATTGTCGGGCAAGCGCATAAAGGATATGTCTGTTTTTGCGTATGGATTATGCGTCGGGCGTTTTTCGTCGGGAATTGTACCAGTGTTTTCTCCACAAATAGTCGGCAAATAAAAGTATGCCGGCAAGGAACGCCAATCCGTAGTAGGGTAGGCTCTCGACGAGGTAGAGTTTGAAATTCCTTTTGATCGTCAGGAGAATATCGCTTACGTTTTCTTTCGAAGGGAGTGCATCGTAAAAATAGAGTATGGCTCCTACCGAGGCGATGAGAGCCAACGAAATCACGGATATCGTTATAAGCCCCCATATTTCGGTACGATGTTCTTTTCTCGCTTTTTCACGTTGCAGTCGTAATAGTGTACGAGCCGTAAAGTCGGGAGATAATCCTGCGGATTGTCTCCGGGCGAGAGCTTCTTTCATCAGGTCATGATAGCGGTTCGTTTCCATATTTGATGCGATAAAGGTACAAAGATAATTTTTTTCTTACACGGTGTAAACGCACTTTGATGTTTCCTTCGGACTGTTGCAGGATATAAGCACAATCCTCGATACTTTTGTTTTCATAGTAGAAGAGCGTAATCAAGGCCCGTTCTTCGGCCGAGAGCCATGAAATGGCGAGTTGCAGGTCTTCTATGCGTTCATCGGATTCGTTTTCATCGGTTATATCGAAAGGAAGCCCCGACTCGTCGTTCTCGATATGTTCGGGTATATTCCCATCGAAGGAGAGATACTCTTGCCGTTGTTTGTTTTTACGGAGTATCGAGGAGGTTACATTACAGGCAATACGGTATATCCAAGTGATAAATTCGCAATCGCCCCGATAACGTTTCAATGATTCATAGGCTTTTACGAAAATATCTTGCGTGATATCTTCGGCATCTTCTCGGTTGGGGACCATCTGTTGCACCAGCGCAAAGATACGATGACCATAGGTGTCGAGAAAGTAGCCATACAACTCCATTTCTCCTCCTAAGATGCGTTTGATATACTCTTGTTCTTCCGTCTTCATCAGTGTAATTCTGCTGCGGAAAATTTGTGATTATTTTTCTCCGATAAGAAATAAATGGTTTCTTGTTTTCTTTATTAGACGCAAATTTATGATAAAGGTTACAAGAAGGAGGGAAAAATATTTTTTACTTTACCTGTAACCTTTTTGCTGTTTTTGCGTCTAACTTAACAGAAACAAAATTATTCAACCCATAAAATTTATCGCTATGTTTAATTTTTTGATACCAATTTTTGTAACGGCTACGATTTGCTTGACGATATACAAGCTCTTCGAGTTGTTCGTTCGTCGGAAAGAGCGGAATACTTTTATTGAAAAGTTATCCGAAATTCCAGTTCAGAATCTTTCCGGTTTTTCCGGTCGTTTGCCGTTGCCTTACGGAGTAGGTCCGTCATGGAATTTTGTCGCCCTTCGTATCGGACTTTTACTCTTGGGTATAGGGGTTGGTCTCTTGGTGGGATATTTTATTGCTGACGTAAATGTTTACACCAACGATGTGGTTTTGGCTAGGGCCAAACATCGCACATATATCAATATGGTGGAAGGGTCCTTGCCTGTTATTTACGGTTCTTCCGTACTTTTTTTCGGGGGACTTGCTTTGGCTGCGTCTTTCCTTGTCGAACAATGGGTAATACGGCAGGGAGTCAAAAATGAAACTGACAAAAAGGAGGAATGATGTTTTTTACGAGAGGCGGTTTTTCCGGGGCCGCCTCTAAAAGTGCTATCCCCTTTTTGTGAGCGAAGCGGAGTATAGGTTTTGCTTCGAAAAATATTGAGAATTATCCGGATTTCCATCGGTCAGTGAGTGGTGGACTGTTATTTTATTTGCCAATAAGAATCTATAAAATCATGAAAAAAACTATTATTTTACTGTTCTTGATAGTTACTTGTACTACAAATATATGGGCGCAAAAAATCGAAGCTGAAGTAAAGGAAGAAATCGAACTCATGTCGGTACTCGCCCGGCTGGCCGGATACGAAGAGTATGGTTTCGATTATGCGAGAGGATATACGGCCGACATCGATTCCGTTTTGGGAAAATATAGTTCGCATGAAGCCGTGGAGATGATGAAGCTATTCAGTGAAAAATACGGGTTGGGATACGACCGCGTCATGTCGATCGCTTTACAGATAGAGTGCCGGGGCGACAGTATCGTCAAGCTCGATACCGGGAAAAAGAGCATCAGCCCGATAAGCGAACAAGAGACATCGGCATTTCTGTCGGCACTTAACGATTTCTACCATACCAGCCATTTCAACGACTTTTTCGATACACACAGCTATGTATACGAACCAGCTCTTCGGCTGTTCAACGATTCGATAATGAAACATTTCGACCAAGAGTGGTACACCCGTTTCTACGGGACACCTCCCGCCGAACAGTTCCGTATCGTTATCGGTTTTGTTAATGGTCCGTCGTGTTACGGCCCGAGTCGCCAATTAGTCGGTCAGTCCAAGGAGGTCTTTTCTATTATCGGTTATGCGGCCAATAGAAAAGGTCAGCCGGTATTGATGGCCGATCTTGGAACGGTTGTACATGAATTCAACCACTCGTTTATTAAAATCAAAGGAGACACGAAAAATGCTTTGGCGAAATCGGGAAAAGTTATAAAGTCGTATTCTTCCTTTTGTATGAAACAGCAAGCGTATGATTCTTGGCAAACTATACTGGAAGAGTCGCTGGTACGTGCTGCCGAGAAGTGTTATTTTATAGAACATGGGAACGGGAAGGTAGACAAATTTATCCGAGATGAAATGAGTCATGGTTTCTACTGGATGCCCGAGCTGGTGCAGACATTGCGTTATTATGAATCGCATCGCAAGAAATATCCTACTTTCACTTCGTTCTATCCTGAAATCGTACGCTTTTTCGATCGATATGTGGCTGATAGGGAGAAGGAGATTCAGAAGGCCTTGAAATAAGATTTTTATTCTCGAAGACCGGTCGGTGCCAAAACTGGAAGTTTTCAATATTCAAATTTACTTCGACTTGTTTGCCTATTCCCGTTTCGTGGCGTTCCTCGAAGAACTTTTATCCGAAAGATTTCAATTCTTTGTATGGGCAAGATGTATGATGCTGTATTTCGGTCGTAGGATAGATACGGATCAAATATTGATACCTATTCCCTGTATGAAAATTTACAAACGAATGAAATGAAAAGACGGTATATATCCGGTATTATCGGGCCATTGAGAATAAGAAAGAAGAAAGTATATTTAAATTAGATACTTTCTTCTTTCTTGTATTTCAAAACTATTTATGAATTGTAATCGTAAAAAAGATTGCAGACGTCTCAAAATTTAATAGTATTCGATGTGCACTTTTATGGAGGGGAATTACTCCATGACTTTTTGCATTTCCTTCTCCCTATCAGCCACATATCGATCGAAAAAGCGTACGATTTCAGGATAGAACGAAGTGAAAGTAGGATATTTCTTGCGATGCGATTCATAATAACGCAATGTCTGCACCAACTCGGGCATCCAGAAAAAATTACGGTCTACTTGTTCTATGATAGCTTTGCGTATATCTTTTTCATCATAATCATGGTCTATGAGGTAGCAAATCGTGGCGGCACGTACCAATGACTCTTCCAAGATATTCCTCCACGTACCATATGCTTGCCGTCGCATGGAAGAATAGGTGTATTCTTGCAGGGCTTTACCCGATTTTTCCAGCGCTTTACCCGTATCACCCTTGATTCTGGTAAACGAGTGGCAAAACTCGTGAACGACGGTCTCGACGATTTTTTTGTAAAAAACAGGTTGTTCGTTATCGTCGACGGCATAGTTCATGATGGCAAAGACTTCTTTGGGTTGGCCTGTCAGTTTACGACTGGGACCGTAGTTGCATGGGCCGTTGGTGAAGCCGATGATGATACGGAATTGTTCGGTGGGAGGTGTCCCGTAGAAACGGGTGTACCATTCCTGATCGAAATGTGCCATGACCGAATCGTTGAATACTTGCAATCCGAGTTCGTATATGTCGGTATGGGAATTGAAAAAATCATTGAAGCGACTGGTGCGATAAAAGTCGTTGAGCGTGGTCAGAAACTCGATCGTTTCTTGCTCATCTATCGGACTGATGTTCTTTTTCCCGGTATCGAGCATGACGATACTGTCGCCCCGACACTCTATCTGTAAAGCGATCGACATGACGCGGTCGTATCCCAATCCGTATTTTTTCTTGAACTGTTTCATCATTTTCACGGCTTCATGCGAACGGTATTTTCTCAGAACGGAGTCGATGTCGGCCGCCTCGATCATCATTGTATTCGCCATATCCGGCCAGCCGGGCGAGTACCGACATGAGTTCGACCTCTTTTTTTGCCTGAGGTTCGATTTTTTGTGCCCATGTATTTGCAACGAAGAAAACAGATAAAACTAACAGAATAGAGATTCTTTTCATGGTTTATAGTAGATAATAATAGTGATGAAAATCGATGGCACAGATATTTGTCGAGATGAGTTATTTCAAAACTTTCAATATCGTTTTTCCTAGATTGGCTGCATAATCTTTGAAAAATTCTATTATCTCGGGGTAAAACGATGTAAAAGTAGGAAATTCTTTTCTGTTTTCGGTATAGTAATATATTCTTTTTATCAACTCCGGAGTCCATGAAAAACCGCGTTCTACTCCTTCTTCGACGGCTTTCCGTATGCTTTTTTTGCTCGATCCGTTGTCGATAAGGTAGTAAATTGTAGAGGCGTAAGCCAATGATTCTTCCATGATATTTTCGTCTGTTACAGCGGCGACAGGTTTTTCTTTGGTATATCGATACACGTTTTCACTCGCTTCTGCCAGTGCCGTTTTTACATCGTTGTTGTCGATGTCGATAAACGAGAGACATAGTTCTTCGGTGATGGTTCCGACGGTACTTTTGTCATAGAACGGTTGTCCGTTGTTATCGACGGCGTAATACATAATCGAGAAAATTTCTTCGGGCCGGCCTTGTCGGGCGCGGGTTGCTCTGTAATAATTACCACCCGAGGCAAACCCGATGATGATGTGTAAGTCTTTACTCGGGTATGTACCGTAGAAACGGGAGTACCAAGAGGGGTCGATATGGCTTATGACGGAGTTGTAGAATGAAAGTATTCCGTTGGCGTATACGTCGGAGTGCTGGTCGAAAAATTCCCGAAAATCGCTTTGCCGATAAAAATCGTTCAATGCATCGAGAAATGTGGCGATCTCTTTTCCATTTAAAGGTATCGAACATTTATTTTCGGTATTGAGTTTGACGATATGATCGCCATGACATTCGAATTGCAGTGCCAAAGTCATGACATCGTCGGCCTCGATTTTGTGCGTATTGCGGAAGTCTTTCATCATTTTCACGGCTTCGTGCAAGCGATATTTTTTCAGATAAGAGTCTATATCGTCCGTATAGCTACCGCCTGTGTCGGGCCGGAACTCTTCATATTCAGCCAGTCGGGCGAGTGCCGACATGAGTTCGATTTCTTCTTTTACTTGTGGTACGATTTCTTTGGCTTGTAAAAATCCTGTCGAAAGAAATATCGTAAGGCATATAATGAAAGCAGATTTCATCTTGTGAATTTTTAGAGTGTGGAATTTTTAATGAATTTGAAGTATGACTTTTATGGTCAGTGTGGTGAGGGCAAGTAACCATACGACGAGAGCCGAAATTTCGATGTTGCGTATTATCGAGCGGCTTTGTGGCCACCAGCGATTGATGAGCAGGGCGATGATAAGCACCAGCGGAACGATCCATAAGGCGTTGAGCAACAGTATCGAAAACCAGTCATTGAAGAAAGCGATGGGTAGAGTGCTGTCTCCGATGTGGAACATGACGCTGTCGGTTACTATGGAAGACGGTATGGCTATGAGGCTGCCGCCGACAACGACCAGAATGAACAGGGCCAAAGCAATAATAGGCAGGACGAGTATGCCTCCGCAACCGATCGCAGCAGCTTGCAGACACCCGTTTCCCGTATTACGGGCTACGATGTTGCCGTTTTCGATATTGGTGGAGACATATTGCCTTATGTTCTCGGCTGTCGGGCGTATACCCCGCATTTCCAATCGTTGGGCCGCTGTCCGGGCCAGAGGTATTATCAGCCACATGACAAGGTATACAATGATACCGTAGCCGGTAAAAAGGAAAAAGATGAGAAATATGATACGCATCCACATCGGGCTGATGTCGAGATAAGTTCCCAATCCCGAAGTTACACCGCCGATGATTTTGTCGTCGGGATTCCGGAAAAGTTTCTTTTTGATGAAATCTTCTTCGGAGTAAAGAGGGGCAGATTCGCCGTTATTGTCTGCATTATCCCGGGAATTGTTTGTAGTTGCTCCTTCCGTGTCCGGTTCTTTGTCGTCGATAGAGCCGAAGTCTTCGACCTTCCCCAGTACGGAAATGGCTTCATCGACCTCCTGCATGGAAACGACTTGCATACCGTATCGTTTATGTTCATTGAATATTTCCCATAAACGCATTTCTATATCGTTCATTACTTCGTCGGTCGATGCGCTTTCCCCGAAATGTTTACGGAGGCTGTCGAGATAGTTTTTCAAAACCTCGGCTGCGTCTTCATCGATGTAACAGGCGTTTCCGCCCAGATTGAAAATAGATGTCTTTTTCATTGTATATATGTATTTTATTTATTTCTACTGTTATTATAACTCTTTGAGGTGGTTGACGGTTTTATTCAGGCCGTTCCATGTATCCTCCAACTCCGAAAGAAAGGCTTCTCCTACGGGGGTGATGATATAATATTTGCGGGGAGGGCCTTGGGTAGATTCTTCCCATTCATAGGCAAGCAGACCGTCGTTTTTCAAGCGGGTGAGCAAGGGGTATAAGGTTCCCTCGACAACGATGAGATGCGCTTTTTTCAACTCGGAGATAATATCAGATGTATAGGCTCGTTTCCTGCTGAGTAACAGTAATGTGCAGTATTCGAGTACACCTTTGCGCATTTGTGATTTGAGATTTTCGGTATTCATACGCTCTTCTTTTGCCTTTTGTTTCTCCAAAGATATATAATTATAATAGTACTATGTATTGCATAGTACTATTATTTATTAATTATTAACATAGAGATGCTGAAAGAGATGTGTGGTAATAACTCTTAAATTGTTGTGATATATATGTCATTCCGAGTGTATGAGAGGAATCTCTGGTTCTCTCATGGGGTGAGATTCTTCGGTGCTCTACACCTCAGAATGACACGCTTGTTCAGATACAGCTGGGACGAGAAAAAGGAAAATGAAGTCAACGTAGGTCTGTCGACCGAGTGTGAGGAATCTTATCGTTTGGTTGGAGATTCTTTAAGGCAAAGCCTTTCAGAATGGCATGCACTTGAAATGGGATTCTTCCTCCCTCATGGTCGTCAGAATGACATAGTTTTCGAAGACTACACCCTTTGTCATTCCGAGCGAGGACAATAGGCCGACGAGGAATCTTCCATGACAGGAAATGCTTCGCTATCGCTTACGATGTCATTTCGGGCGTATGTGAGGAATCCCATTGTTCTGCGTATTTGGAATGAGATTCTTCACTTCACTATGTTCCGTTCAGAATGACAACATACTGCAAAAGGCAGTAACGCTTTGCATGGGACTTTTCGGGGCTACGCCTCTCAGAATACATGCTTGTCATCTCGAACGAAAGTGAGAGATCTCGTACAAAATACTACTCTCTTGGTAGGAGATTTTTTCTCTTGGTTGTTATTGGAATGACCATGTTGGTAATTTTTCTTTCTGTATCGTTCCATTCAAAAATAATACGCCTGTCATTCCGGGTAAACTTATGGGGAATTATGTCAGGCTGTGTATGAGGATTTTCTTGTTATCAGCATAAGCAAACAGACCTTTCAAGATGGTAGGTATCGATAGAGGAGGTGTGGTTATCGAAAAAGAGTTGTACCCGTACACGGTACAACTCTTTTCTTTATTGGAGGGTGATACTTAGTCTTCTTTCTCGGGAGTGTTGAGGTCGAGTACCTCTCTGTCTCCGCTTTTGTCGAAGTATTGTTTGCGGAGGGGATTAGCGTGGTCGGCGGCATGTTGTACACGATTGTTCGTTACATCGATTGCCAGATAGAGGGCATGTCGGAAAGATTCTTCCGAAGCCTTGTTCTGCCCTGTAATATCGTATGCCGTACCGTGAGCCGGAGAAGTGCGTACGATGGGCAGTCCGGCAGTGAAATTTACCCCGTCTTCCATCGCCAATGTTTTGAATGGTGCCAATCCCTGATCGTGATACATGGCCAGTACTCCGTCGAATTGGGCGAAGTGTCCTGAGCCGAAGAATCCGTCGGCAGCGTATGGACCAAAGCATAATATGCCTTGATTTTCGGCCTCTTTGAGTGTGGGTATGATGATTTCCTGTTCTTCTGTACCCAATAGTCCGTCTTCTCCGGCATGAGGATTGAGAGACAGGACGGCGATACGGGGTTTCTCGATACGGAAATCTTCATGCAGACTCCGGTTGAAGATAGTCAGTTTTTCGAGAATGTTTTCTCGGGTGATCATCGACGGAACTTTCGATAACGGAAGGTGTGTGGTAACCAATGCCACACGTATGAGGTCGTTGAGGAGAATCATGAGCGACTTCTGGCCATTTCCGATTTTCTTTTCAAAATATTCGGTATGTCCCGGAAAGTCGAATTTGTCCGATTGTATAGTGTATTTGTTGATCGGTGCTGTAACAATAGCGTCGATAAGTCCCGCCTGCAAGTCGGCTGTCGCGGCTTCGAGGGCGAGAAAGGCAGCTTCTCCGGCTTGTGCCGAAGGCTTGGATAGTTCGACTTTCAGTTCGTCGTCGAAGCAGTTTATCATGTTGATTTTTCCGGCGGCACATTGTTCGGCCGAAGTAATGATGTTGAAGTTGAAAGGCGGTAAATCGAGTGCTTTGCGATGGTAGGCGGCCACTTTGGAAGAGCCGTACACGACCGGTGTACAGAGTTCTACAATACGGGGATCGGAAAGTGTTTTCAGTATCACTTCGTATCCTACGCCGTTGATGTCGCCGTGAGTAATACCTATTTTCAGTTTATGTTCCATGTCGAATGTTTTTTATTCGGAAAAATGTTTTCCCGATTATGCTAAGGTAGTTATTCTTCGTGAATAAAACAAATTTTCATTTTCTGGGTTGCGCTGTGGGCTCGTCTTCTTGCAAGTACGTTTTATCGGTTTTGTTCTTTTCGGGCAGTCGACAACATACCGCATGCTGCTTTGATATCTTCTCCTCGGGAGGCACGTATGGTGCAGATGATACCTTTGCGGGCAAGGGCATCGCGGAATGCAGCCATTTTTTCTTCGGAAGGGCTGTGCAGGTTTACTTGCGGTATGGCATGGAATCGTATGAGATTGATACGGCAGTCGAGGCCATGCAACAGATGTGCCAGTTCGTTGATGTGTGCGGGAGTGTCGTTGATACCTTCGAAAACGATGTATTCGAAAGAGAGACGGCGCTGGTGGCTGAAATCGAACTGTCGTAACAGTTCGATCGTTTGGGATATGGGAAATGCTTTTTGTATCGGCATCAATTCTTGGCGACCTTCGGCAAACGGGTGGTGCAGGCTGACGGCCAAGTGGCACTGACTTTCATCGAGAAATCGGCGTAAGTTGGGTGTAATACCTATGGTTGATAGGGTAATGCGTCTGGGGCTCCATGCAAAACCGCTTTCCGAGGTAAGTATGTCGAGTGCTTTCAGTACTTCGTCGGTATTGTCGAGCGGTTCTCCCATACCCATAAATACGATATTCGTTAATTTTTCGAATTCGGGAACGGAAACGATTTGATTGATGATTTCGGTTGCGGTGAGATTTTTTTTGAAGCCTTGTTTCCCGGTCATGCAGAAAAGACAGTTCATCTTACAACCTACTTGCGAAGATACGCACAATGTCGCACGCTCTCGGTCGGGGATATAAACGGTTTCGATGAAGCTCTCACCGGCGGCAAAAAGATATTTGACTGTACCGTCTTCCGACCGGCTTGCCTCGACCGGTTCGGTATAACCGATTTCAAAATCGGCGGAAAGTTTTTCCCGGTTGATTTTCGACAGGTTCGTCATTTGGTCGATGTTTCTCACACGGTTGCGATAGAGCCATGCGGCGATTTGAGAAGCAGCGAAGCGGGGCATACCGTATTGTGCGACCAAATCTTTTAGTTCTTCTCCGGTTTTTCCGGCCAGATATTGTTTGTCTGTCATTTCGAAAAGTGAAGTTTACAAGACAAAGGTAGGGATTTGTTTCGGAATTTGAGAAAGGAATACTTTTTTCCGTCAGGTTAAAATAAAACACCGCCGGGGATACATGCCCGGCGGTGTTTTATTTTAGCGGCGAATTATCGTCTCTATTAATAGAATTTGACTCGGTTATCTTCGATGTCTGCGTTTTCTTCAAGTATGCTCATGAATTGATTGAGGAGCACATATACTTTTTGGTTGTATTTCTCAGCCTCGGCTGCGGCATCGATAGGCTCGTTATTGCTCTCCTGACCGGTTACGGCAAACATATATACACCGCGATTACCGACGATAGGACCTTCGAGTTTGCCTTTGGCTGCCGTAGTAGCAGCACCGATCAAGGCATTTTCACTGCCCAATCCGGCGATGGAAGATGTATTGAAGCTGATGAATTTGGCTTCTTCTACTTTTGAATTCATCGCTTTGGCGGCAGCTTCGATATTGGTCGGATTTTTTGTTTTCAAGTCGGCGATGATTTTTTCGGCTTTTTTCTCTCTCATCAATTCCTGACGCAGGTAAGGTTCTACGGCAGCTTGGGGCATATAGCCTTTTTCAGAGATATCGGATACCATAGCCACGAGAAAGTTATTCTCGATATTGAATATTTCAGAGAGAACATCTTTCTTCGCATTGAAAGCCCATTTTACAACCGTGCGGCCATCGTTGAGTGTCCCGAAACTGATATCGTCGGGGGTCAGCGTTGCAGTATTTACCAGCAAGCCTTCATTGGAAGCATTTGCTTCGAAGTCGGCCAGTTTGTTATTGTTGGCAATATATTGGCTTATTTTGTTGTAGAGTTCACTGTATGTGTCGGAACTGGGACGTACGTTCATGACCAGTTGGGCTACGTTTGCTTTGGCAACGGGAGCTTTACGTTCGGTTACTTGTACGAGGTGAATACCGTAGGGCGATTCTATACGTACCACGCCGTTGTTGTGGCTGTTGAAGCAAAGGTCGTTGAATTCTTTACCGAACTGCATGGCATCTGTTTCGGTAACCCAACCTATTTCCCCACCGTTGGCACCGGAGTTCCGTTCGGCCGAGTATTGACGAGCCATCTCAGTGAAATTTCCGCCTTTTTTCAGAACCGTATAGATACTGTCTATGCGAGTTGTAGTTGCGGCATCGCTGTTGAGCGGGAACATGATGTGGCGAACTTTGACCGAATCGGGAGCGTTGTGTTTACCCATCAGACGGTACATTTTATATGCCTCACCTTCGAAGAAAGGCCCATATACATCGCCGACTTGCGATTTCTGTACGAAATTTTTCATTTCATCGTCCATCGTATTTACGGCCACATAAGCTTCGCTGTAAGGAACATCGGTATTGAAGGTCAAGAATCCACCCATGTCTTTGGTCGAAGCGAAAGTTTCACGCAAGGCATTGATTTTCTCTTCGGTGGTTTTGTAGTCGGCCTCGCTGGGAACGATCTCTACCGAGATATATTTGATTGTGCGATGGGCATCTTGTTTGTAGCGTTCTTTGTCTTTGTTATAAGCTGCCGTCAATTCTTCGTTGGTGATGGTAATGTCTTTATCGGCAACGCTGGAATAGGGTTGCAGGGCATAATCGAATTCCACCGATTTGCGACCGTTGTCGTAAGATGCTTGCAGATCGTATTTGTTGGGTGCCATCGTTTTGAGTACCAAGTTGAGGTATTTCTCCGAGAGGCGTTGTTTTTTGACATCTTGTTCGAGGGCGATCCATTTGGTACGGTAATCTTGGATTTGTTCGATGACGTTTTCGGGATATTGCGAAAGGTCGTCGTTGAAGATTACTTGCAGGAAGTTGAGCAATTCGGCTTTGCTGGGGAACATTTGTTGGATTTGCGGAGCGATATGGTCGCCTTGCAACAAGTCGGTCAATTCCTCTTTCGATACTTGTACGCCTACATTGGCAGCTGCATCGCTGATAACCATTTCCTGCACGATTTGGTCGAAGACGTCTTTATTGATACGTGCGGAATAACCTTCGGGCAAAGACATGCCGTATTGCTGACGGAACATGGCCTGCATTTCTTCGGTGCGGCGGTTGACCAGTTCCGAAAATTCTTGGGTTGTTACCTTTTTACCGTTTACCACTACGACTTTGTCTTGCGACATTCTGAAAAAGGCTTGTCCCGAGTTGAGGAAGTCGCCTATGATAAACGCGAGCAGAGCGACACCGATTACGATGACCAGAAGTCCTGCTTTGTTTCTGATTTTCTGTAAAGTAGCCATTTATGTGTTTTATTTTTAAGTTTCGGTTATAGGGTGTTTCCCATGTTAAAGCGCACGAAGATACAAAAAAAAGTGTTTGTTTGTGAATTTTACAGCCAATTTTATCGTTTTTCGCACTCTTTCTCTTTTGTTCCGGTAGCGGAGTCGGTTTCGGTAATCCGCATTCTCACCCGGCCTATGCGGGAATTGTTTCGGTCTATGATTTCAAAAGAGTATTTCCCGTTTTCGACGGTTTCTCCCGGTTGGGGGATTGTCTGATGGGTGTGTAGGATATATCCGGCAATCGTCAGGTATTCGTCCGATTCGGGAAAATCGAGATGATATATTTCGTTGATTTTACTTATTTCCATGCGACCGGAAAATTCATACGTGCAGTCGTCGATTTTTTTTGAGAAATAACGAGGTGTGTCGTGTTCGTCCTCAATGTCTCCGAAAATTTCTTCTACGAGGTCTTCGAGAGTGATGATACCGGCTGTACCTCCGTATTCGTTTACAACGACCGCAATGCTTTTTTTCTGTTGCATGAGCGACTTCATCAGTTTTTGAGCCGGCATGGTTTCTGCGACTTGCGTAATGGGACGGATATGGGTTTTCCAGTCGGCCGAACGTTTAAAGAGATCCGACGAATGAATATATCCTATGATGTGATCGATATTGTCTTTATATACAAGGATTTTAGAAAAACCTGTATCGGTAAATCGTTTTATCAATGTTTGTTCCGATGTTTCGTCGATATTTACGGCAATGATTTCCGGGCGCGGAATCATACATTCCCGGGTACTTCGAGTCGAAAATTCCAGCGCATTTTGTAAGATTTTGACTTCCGTTTCGACGGGTTGGTCCTCGTTCGAGTCTTCTATACTTTGTTGCAGGAGTTGGTCGAGCTCGTCGATGCTGACGGAATTTTCAGGAATGTTTTTTTCGATTTTTATTCCCGACAGGCGCAGTATGCTGTCGGATATACCGGTCGAGAATCGGGTAATCGGATATAAAATGATGTATATGAGGAATGTGGGTATGGCAAAAAATCGGAGACAGAAATTGGGATTGATGCGGAACAATACGTTGGATAGGAATTCCGATGTCAGGAGAATTGCGATTGTCGCAATGATTGTCTGTCCGGCTATGATAAATAGAGACTGGTCCCAAATACCGGCAATCAAGGGGCGTGTAAGTGTCGCTATGCTGATGCCGAAAATAACGAGGGAAATATTGTTGCCGACCAGCAACGTTGTGATGAATTGTCGTTGATGCCGTGTGAAGAGGGTGAGTATGCGACCGATGACAGAGTGGTTTTGGGCATCGAGGTCGATACGCACTTTATTGGAAGAAACAAAGGCAACTTCCATTCCCGAGAAGAAAAATGAAAATAATAGGGATATGATGATAAGTATAACGGCGGGTGTCATTTTTTCGGAGAGTATTTTTTTGCATTATTTTCTCGCGAACGGGAAGTATTGGTCCGCTCGCTTTTGTCTTCGTCGTTCTTATCTTGGTTTACAGGGAATATGCCTGTCGTATGTCGTATGGTATATTGTGTCATGGCTTCGTTCGATATGAATCCTACGCCTTCGATGATTCGATCCGACCGTTCGATGTGTATCGCGCTGTCGGAATAAATACTTTTTTTCTGTTGGTTCCAGTATATTTCTTCGGTAAAGAATCGTTCGTCCTGCATGTTTTCTATGCGGACGTCTCCTCTCAGTCGCCAAAGTTGCAACTTGTTGAAGAATATGGCGGTATCGCTTAATATGAAAGATTCGGTGGCGAAATTCGAATCGAATTTTTCGACGAAAATGCCTTGTGGGAAAAACCAATACGGCTCGTCGGCTTTATCGAATACCCTCCATTCTTTGGCTTGTATGCGATAACGGGTTACGCCTGAGTCGGAAATGAGGGTATTGACATCGAATGTCGAAAGAGAAGGGACGTCTTTGGGGTCTCCGAAACTTTCGATAATGGCTTTTTTCTCTTTTTGGCAGGAGGTCAGTATCGATCCCGATGCCATTACTATGAGCATGATTGTAACGGCGAATTGCGAAATACCGATAGAATGATGTCCGATTTTCATAATTCAAGCGTACTGTTCCACCGTTTTTCGGTTAGTGCAAACGACTCTTGTAGAACCACATCTCGTTGAATGTCAGCCCTACGGAAATTTTGAATTCATTTTCGGTAACCAGTCGGGTCGGAGTCGTTCTGCGGTTGGTATAGCCGAATGTGATGTTGATGATCGATTTGTTTCGCTTCATGGGAATTCCTGCCCCCAAAGTAACTCCTGTTTCCCACAAATCGTTGTTGCCGGTTGTCGATTTGACGAGAGGATATGAGCGTCCTACACTCACTCCTGCTCGATAACGGACGCTTTGGAAAAATTTGTTCGAATAAGTTTGGGGGAGAAGTTCTGCTCCGATAGCGGCATTGAGATAATTATTGAAATAAGATGTCGAATTTTCGAATTTAGCTTTGCTCCACGGCTGGAACGTAAAGTCTGCTCCTATTGTCAGTCGATCGTCGTATGTATAGCTTATACCGGCACCGTAAGAGGCGGGTAAAGAATATCCGTTTTTCAGTTTTATGGTATCGTTTTGGAAGTAAGAGGTATTTCCCGAAGAGGTGTTGTAGTTACCTCCACTGATATAGCCTTTTCCCAAAAGTTTTTTACCCGGTGTGAAGACGGCACCTAAGGTAAGACGGTTTTTTTCGTTGATGCGTATGGCATATTGTACGCCTATGTCTATGCGATAATCCGAGATATTGAGGATATTATCGAAGATAGTAGCGTTGGTAGCATCGATGTTGGAGATCGATGTCGAGCTGTTTGTGATTTCTCCGAATAGGTAATTGACATTTACACCGAGCGTAAAGCCCTTGAACAAGTAAGCCCCTAAACCGACGTAAGCCTGATTGATACTTCCTTCACCGGTCTGTCTTACCGTGCCATTCTTGATGCCGCCGGTATAGTCGTATCCTACTGTGGAAAACGGTAAAACGCCGATGCTCGTTGCCAGCCATCGGGCTAAGGGAAATTGCAAGGCGAAATATTCAAAACTCCAATTGGTCCTATGTTCTTTTAGCGATCCTTCTTTCATGTAATCGAATTGCAAACTTACACCGAAGTCGCATAGGAAGGTAAGTGTATCGATAGCCGCGTAGGAAGCCGGATTTTTTATATTGATTTGTTTCCCGCTCTGTATGGCATAGCCTATTCCGCCCATCGATCGGGAAGCTCCGATGGTATGGTTATCGAGCGTGCCGTAACCGTAACGGGAGTATGGACTGTCGATGTTGCTTTGTGCATGTAAGGGTAGCGTTCCTATGAACAAGGCAACAATAAAAAATGTGTATAAAACCGATTTATGGGTGGACATTATGATACAATATTCTGTTTAATCCTTTCAATACAATATAATCGTCTACAAAGATGGAGGTTTTTAATTTGTCTGCCAATAAAAAAGCATCTCCACCCGTTAAAAAAATCAAAAGCTCCGGATATTCTTGTTGCAGACTTGATATGTAACCTTCGATTTCGTAGCAAGCTCCGAGAATCGCTCCCGAACGCATCGCTGTTTCCGTATCATAACCCAAGAGGGGGGTATCTCCGTTTTTTTCTACGACGGGCAATTTTTCGGTAAATTTATTCATTGATCTCAAACGCATCTTTATACCGGGTGCGATATTGCCTCCGAGGAAATGTCCTGTGGCCGTAATCATGTCGTATGTGATACACGTCCCGGCATCGATGACCAGAATATCACGATCCGGGGCTTCGGCACGAGCTCCTATCACGGCAGCGATACGATCGCTACCCAGCGTTTTCGGAGAGCGATAATCGACGGTAACGGGCAATGGCGTATCGGGGGTGAAATAGTAGAAGTGGGAGATTTTAGATTGCAGATAAGCCACCATATCGGTATTGGTGTGTGCAACCGAGGAGTAAATGCAGCCCGATATGGGGTAGGTAGAGAGCAACTTGTCTATATACTTCTGGTTAAGACACGGTATTTGTTCTATTCTGTCGGGGGTTCCTTTTCCCGAGAACAGCGCAACTTTGATGGTTGTATTTCCCTGGTCGATAACAAGGTGCATGACGGCAATTTTTGCTCGCAAAGATACAAAACCCCGATGATAATACGGTTGTTACCGTATATTTATTTTTCTTTTCGATTTGCCTTTGGGAACTCTGAGGTGATTCGTTCGGAAAAAACTTTTCTGTTTCGAAAACTTTACGTACGTTTGTGGAAATATTTCCGTCCTGAAATGAAGAGAAAGTTCGTGAAGATATGGTCGTTGTTGCGCCGCGTGCCTTTGATGGTTTATATTTCGGGTGCTCTGGTGTTTGAGATGGTCTTTATCGATGAGAACAGTTTCATTCAGAGTTATCGGTACGATCGCCAGATTTCGCAGTTGCGGAAAAGTGTCAATCGTTATCAGCAGATTGTCGATGAGAGTAAAGCCCGACTCGAAGAGTTGCGTTCGAATGACGAGAACCTTGAAAAGTTTGCGAGGGAGACTTATCAGATGAAGCGGGATAATGAAGATGTATTTATCATTATCGATGATTGATTGTTTATGGAGAAGAACGCATTGAACGTCCTATTTCAATGTTCGGCTGTTGCTGTACTTTTAGGTGCTGCCACCTATACGTTTATTCCCGATATGCCGGCCTATTTTTTTGCTGCGGGCTCGTTGGGAATGTTTTTGACACGTCTTTTCCGTCGTTATAACGGTCGGAACCTGCGTTTGCGCCGTCTTTACAGGCAAGAATTGTTTTCTTCGCTCATTTTTATCGGAGCAGCCGTGCTGATGTTTTGGCGAGGCGGTATCGATTGGGTCGTGCTCTTTATTATAGCTACCGTATTGCCAGTCTATACGGCCATTCTCATACCCCGCGAAGAAGCCAAAGAAAAACAGCAATAGGCCTTTTTCTTCTTTTATCCATCTTATTTCTGAACTATTTTCCTATTTGTTTTGTCATTTCTATATCGACCCGACAAATCGGGTTGATATAGAAATTTGTATTTACTTTTAGAAAATCGGATTATGGAAACAAAAGATTTCAGAGAGCCTTTTATTCCCGATAGAAAGGTCGATTATGCGTCGCAGAGTATTGTGAGCCGGGAAGTGTTGCATAATGAGGGAGGAAGCATCACACTCTTTGCTTTTGATGAAGGGCAGGCATTGAGCGAACATACAGCACCTTTCGACGCGGTGTTACAGGTGATAGACGGTCGAGCTGCTATTACGGTAGCCGGGAAAGAGTATGTCGTGGATAGCGGTGAAATGATTATGATGCCGGCCAATATACCTCATGCTGTACGTGCCGATGTGTGTTTTAAGATGATGCTTACAATGATTCGTTCTTAAATCACGATTGTAAAAAAATAAAGAGGGTAAGTTTTAAAACTTACCCTCTTTATTTTTATTTGTTCCGATAATACGGGATTATTCGGCAGCAGTTTCTTCGGCAACCACTTCAAAAGGTATTTCTACGCTTACCTCTTTATGCAGTTTGACTACGGCTTTGTAAGAACCGATTTCTTTTACGGCTTCTTTTACTACGATGATCTTACGATCGATTTCGTGTCCGAGTTTAGCCAAAGCCTCGGCGATTTGGATATTGGTAACCGAACCGTAGATTTTACCGGTAGCGCTGGCTTTGGTTGCGATGGTAAGGCTTATGCCTTCGATTTTAGCAGCCAAATCTTGAGCGTCTTGTTTGATTTTTGCGATTTTGTGAGCGCGTTGTTTCAGATTTTCGGCGAGTTCTTTTCTGGCCGACTCCGAGGCAATAACGGCTTTTCCCTGGGGAATGAGGTAATTGCGGCCATAACCGTCTTTTACGCTCACGATATCGTCTTTATATCCTAAGTTCAGAATATCTTCTTTCAATATAACTTGCATGCTTGTGTCCTCCTTACTTTTAGATTATTTCATCATGTCGGTTACGTAGGGCAGCAAAGCCAAGTGGCGGGCACGTTTTACAGCTTGTGCAATACGACGTTGGAATTTGAGCGAAGTCCCGGTGATGCGGCGAGGCAGAATTTTTCCTTGCTCGTTGAGGAATTTTTTCAGGAATTCGGGATCTTTATAGTCGATATATTTGATACCGCTCTTTTTGAAACGGCAGTATTTTTTCTTTTTAACATCGACCGAGGGAGGGGTCAGGTATCTGATTTCCGATTGTGCTTGTGCCATGATTAATTCTCCTTCTCTTCTTTAACAGATTTTACATTTCTTCTTTTTGCGGCGTATTCGGCGGCGAATTTGTCCATCTTGAAAGTGAGGAAACGAATTACGCGCTCGTCGCGACGGAAGTTAACTTCAAGTTTCTCGATAACAGAAGGTTCTGCATCGAACTCCAGCAGTTGGTAGAACCCGGTAGATTTTTTCTGGATAGGATAGGCTAATTTGCGCAGTCCCCAGTTTTCCTCGTTCACGATAGCTGCACCTTGTTCGGTGAGTATCGATTTGAACTTGTCTACCGCTTCCTTCATCTGTACATCAGACAAAACGGGAGTTAAAATGAAAACGGTTTCGTAATGGTTCATAATGGTTTTGTGATTGAATTGGTTAATACTTTTTTCAATTTCGGGGCAAAGGTACGACAATATTTCTTAGTATACAAACCTTTATCTCTAAATTTTTTCTGCTCTGATTATTGCCGAGATGTATGGGAAAGTTGCAGGGTGAGAAGTTCAATGGTTTTTTCGGCTCTCTTTTTTTCGTTTTCTAAATTCGAAATACGTTTTTGAGTCGAGATGAGGCGGAAACAGGCATTGAATGCTTCACGGTCGTTGGAACTCAGCGTATAGGTGTATGGGAAATCTCCTTCGTAAGATATTTTTACGGGACGTTGTCCGGCCGCAAAGATAGTTTCGAATACGGGACGCAATTCCCGTCCCGAATAACAGACCAATTCGCAATGGCGGCCATCTTGAAAAGTAAATCGATAGTTCTGTGCACCGTCATACGGCGTTGTCGGTGTGAGAGCGTAAGTACCGTCGGGCAATTCTATTTTGGCCGAGATATGCCGTAAAGGTTTGCGTCCGCAATAAACACTGATGATTTCGGCATCGTAATCGGGCGTTATTTGTACCCGCAGACAGGAATGATGAGCTTTTCCTTCGTTTCGGTCATATCGGTACACATAGCGACCTTCATCTTGATAATCGGCGTTTTGTTCATAGCGAAATTGAGGTAGAAGTTCATCTCTTGTAGAATACAGGAGAGGTAAAAGACTGTCTATGAAGGAGAGATTACGACGGTTTTGTTCCAAGGTAATGCGTTGATTGAGGATTATGCCTTTACGTATCCATTCAAACGCGAGTGTATCGCTTTCGGGTATGGAATCGATAATGCGTTGGGCGGTATGGTATTCTCCTGATCCGAAAGCTTCTTCGGCTCGCAGGTAAAGCGCTTCGGCTTTCGGGTGTCGGTTACAGGCCGAGAGTGTGAGGCATAATATCGTGTATATGCTTCCCAAAAAGATAAAAATACGGGACTTTGTCATTCTTTCGGTGAATAAAGGGTTGTTTCGCGGGTTACGTTTTTCACGCCTTTTATGGTCTTTATTTTTTTTATCAGAGTGTTGAGCGCGGTCGTATCGTCGACGAGAACGGTAATGTGGCCTTGAAATAATCCGTCGTTGGAGTCGATGGATATGCTTCGCATCGATATACGTTTCTCCTTTGAGATGATAGAGGTGATATTGGTAACGATTCCGATGTCGTCGTTGCCGATGACGCGCAATACGATAGCGTATTGAGAACCCTGTTTGCCCGACCAGCGGGCTTTTACGATGCGGTATCCGAATTGTGTGCGTAGGTTTTCGGCATTGGGACAGTCTTCTCGGTGTATTTTTATACTGCCTTGCGAAGAAACGAATCCGAATATTTTATCACCGAAAATGGGGTTGCAGCATTTCGATAATTTATAGTCGAGCCCCTTGATATTTTGGTCGATGACCAGTTCGTCTTCTCCGAAATCCCCATTTGGCGATTGGGTGGCAACGAAATTCTCGGCTGTGCGGTTTTCACTCGATTCTTCGCTCTCTTTGCGTTCTATTTCGTGATAAAGGTCGAGGATGTGATTGACGTCGATTTTTTCTTGGGATAATGCGCAATAAAAATCGGTTACTGTTTTATAACCGGTTTTTCGTATCAATTTCATGAGAATAGAATCGTTGACGTCGATTTTCCTGTTTTTAAATCGTCGCACGAGCAATTCTTTTCCCAGTTCGGCTTCCTTATGTTGGATTTCGTTAAGGGTCTGTTTTATTTTCACCCGGGCTTTGGAGGTACAGGCGATCGACAACCATTCCCGTTTGGGTTTTTGGGTGGGAGAGGTGAGTATTTCTATTGTGTCTCCGCTTTGTAATTTATACCGAATGGTTTGATTCTTGCCATTGACTTTTCCTCCCGTACAACGGCAACCCAGATGGGTGTGTATGAGAAAAGCGAAGTCGAGCATGGTAGCACCTTTGGGGAGTTTGTACAAGTCTCCTTTGGGGGTGAATACGAATACTTCTTTATCGTAGAGGTCCATGCGGAATTCTTTCATCAGTTCCATCGGCCCTCCGTCGCCCGATTCGAGAATGTCGCGCACATTGTTCAACCAGTCGTCAAGCCCTTTTTCGCTTTTCAACCCTTTGTACTTCCAGTGTGCAGCAAGACCCCGCTCAGCAATTTCGTCCATACGTTTGGTTCGTATCTGCACTTCGACCCATCGGTCTTCGGGGCCCCATACGGTGATATGCAGCGACTCATAACCGTTGCTTTTGGGAACCGACAACCAGTCTTTCAACCGTTTGGGATTGGGGCGATACATATCGGTGATGATGGAATAGACATGCCAGCAGTCGGCCGATTCGTTTTCCGGCGGAGTATCGAGCACGACTCGTATGGCGAAAAGATCGTAAATACCTTCGATGTCTACATTCTGTTTCCGGATTTTGTTCAGAATCGAAGATATGGATTTTACCCTACCTTTTATTTCGAACTTCAATCCGGCTGCTGCCAGTTTTTCCTTGATAGGGGCTATAAATTCCCGGATATATTTGTCTCGGGATTCTTTGGTTTCGCTCAGTTTGTGGGCGATACGATCGTATTCTTCGCGCTGGGTATATTTGAGCGCGAGGTCTTCGAGCTCGGTTTTTATACGGTATAATCCCAATCTGTGGGCAAGAGGGGCATAGAGATAAGAAGCTTCGTAGGCGACGTTTTCTCTGAATTTATTGTTGGGGTGGTGATTGATCATACGCATGAGGCATAGCCTGTCGGCGATCATGATGATAATCACTCTCACATCTTCGGCAAATGTGAGCAGTAAGTTGCGAAAATTATCGCTTTGCACGGTTTCTTGTTTGGCATACAGACTGTTGGCCTTGATGAGTCCCCGTATGATTTTGACACAATCGGTACCGAATAGATTTTCGACAGCCTCGAAAGACAATCGGTTTTCGACGACGAGATTACAAGTAAGTACGGCAGCCAGCGTGCTGCGGTCGAGGCCTACTTCCTGTGCAAGGATAAGGGCTGTGGCTATGTCGTGGTACAGGCGGTTTATTCCGTTGCTGTCTCGCAGGTAGCTGCCCGATAGTACGGCCTCGGTGATATGTTGGCGCAGGGAAAAGAATTCTTTTTCTCCTATGAGCGGACGGGCTGTGGCGAATAAAGACCGGTAGGCTGTCAGAAATTCTTTGCGTTCGGTTGCGGTAAAGTATTGTTTCTCATTCATAAAGTCTGCAATTTCGAGAAGATAATCAAGAGAATACAACAAAAGTAATCATTTATTCGAAAAGGTGGTGGTTTATAAGCGAAAAATGAATTTTATACAGTTGAAATTATTTGTTTTCGGTATGTAGATATGAGAGAATATAAACCCCGTTGTCCGATCGGGCAGCGGGGTTTATCAGTGGACGGTTCTTTTTATTTCGAGAGTTTGGTCGGGTCTATGCCTAAGGCTTTTGCTACACCTCTGCCGTAATTTTCGTCGGCTTTCATGCAGTTGCCGATGTGGCGGAGTTTTATTTTCTCGGGAATATCGCCCATAGCACGGGCTGTATTCTCGAACAACCGTTGCTGCTCGTCGGGTTTCATCAGTCTGAATAGATCGCCGGGTTGAGAGTAGTAGTCGGAGTCATCTTCTCTGAAATCCCATTGGTAAGCTGCCCCGTCGAGTTCCATAGGCGGTTCTTTGTATTCGGGTTGTTCCTGCCATTCGCCGTATCCATTGGGTTCGTACCCGAGTGTTCTTCCGTGATTTCCGTCTACGCGCATGGCTCCGTCGCGGTGGTACATGTTGAGGAACGGACAGCGACTGCGGTTTACGGGTATCTGATAGTGATTCACGCCGAGACGGTAACGTTGTGCGTCGCCGTAGGAAAAGAGGCGGCCCTGTAACATACGGTCGGGAGAGAAACTGATACCCGGTACGACATTGGCCGGATTGAAAGCGGCTTGTTCTACGTCGGAAAAATAGTTCTCGGGGTTACGGTTCAGTTCTATGACACCGACTTCGTGTAAAGGATATTGTTTCTGCGACCATACTTTCGTGAGATCGAACGGATTGAACGGACACTCTTTGGCCTGTTCTTCGGTCATGAGTTGCACATACATCGTCCATTTGGGAAAATCTCCTTTTTCGATGCTCTCGAAGAGGTCGCGGTGATGGCTTTCGCGGTCTTTTCCGATGATGGCTTCGGCTTCTTGGTCGGTCAGGTTTTTGATACCTTGTTGGGTACGGAAGTGGAATTTCACCCATGTGCGTTTTCCGTCGGCGTCGATAAATGAGAATGTATGGCTGCCGTAGCCGTGCATGTGCCGGTAGGAATAGGGAATACCTCTGTCGCTCATTGTGATGGTAACCTGATGGAGAGCTTCGGGTAGGAGTGTCCAAAAATCCCAGTTGTTATGTGGGCTTCTCATGTGGGTGCGCGGGTCTCGTTTTACGACGTGATTGAGGTCGGGAAATTTCAATGGGTCGCGCAAGAAAAAGACCGGCGTGTTATTGCCGACTAAATCCCAGTTTCCTTCTTCGGTATAAAATTTGATGGCAAAACCCCGAATGTCGCGTTCGGCATCAGCTGCCCCGCGCTCGCCGGCAACGGTAGAGAATCGCATGAACAATTCGGTTTGTTTTCCTATTTCGGAGAAGATCGCCGCTTTGGTATATCGGGTGATGTCATGGGTAACGGTGAAGTGCCCGAAAGCTCCCGACCCTTTGGCGTGCATGCGTCGTTCGGGAATAACTTCCCGGTCGAAGTGTGCTAATTTTTCAAGAAACCAGATGTCTTGCAATAACATAGGGCCTCGCTTCCCTGCTGTAACGACATTGTTGTTGTCGGCTACCGGAGCGCCGTTGGCGCTTGTCAGTTTTTTCTTTTCCATTTTTTGTTTTTTAGATGATAAACTATTTGTTGATAAATAAATCCAAAAGTTTCCTATCGTGCTCCGATAGTTTGCCCGTGCGGGATTGCAATCGGGAAACAGGAATCGATGCGGGTATGTTCATGGCACGTTTCATATTTCGGAACATACTTCCTGTTCTTATTTTGTAGGTTGTGAAAAAAAGAGTCTTTTCTATCGGAAATATCCCGGAAATGGTTTTGGAGAGAGATTTCCATTGTTTATGAGGGTGTTGGTTTATGATAAACCAGCCACAAGTCCAGCAACCGGTTAGCAGTAGATCGGCTTCTTTTGTCTTATTTTGGTCGAAGTCGGACACAGAACACAAGCTTACGCTTATTCCTTTCGACCATAAATACATGGCAATTTCCCGGGCGTAGTTGGCGGTATGTCCTTTATGACTATAATATACAACAATCGCTTTCATGTTATTGTCGTTTTAAAAATATTTATGTAATAAAAAAATGTACTGAATACAAATATATGGACTTTACCGAAATAACCATTGTTTTTCCCAAAAAAATTTTTAACTTTGAGAAGTTTTCAATTTTGACAATCCTAAAAATAGATACTATGTTTACACCCGAAGATTTAGCATTACTGAAACAGAAAGGAATTTCCGAAAAACAGATTGAAGAACAGCTGCATTGTTTTGAGACAGGTTTCCCCTATCTCGAATTGGAAGCTCCTGCCGGGCTGGGCAATGGCATTTTGGCACTCGACGATACGGCAGTCGATCACTATCTCGACATTTGGGACGAATATTTGGCATCGAATCCGGCGATTGTGAAATTTGTTCCGGCATCGGGTGCGGCCAGCCGTATGTTCAAAAATTTATTTGAGTTTGTCGACGCCGATTATACCGAACCCACAACCGAATTTGAAAAGAAATTTTTCTCGCATATCAAAGATTTTGCATTTTACGCCGACCTCAATAGGGTTTGTCTCGAAAAAGAAGGCCGGGATATAGATGCATTGATCGTGACAGGACAATATAAAGAGATTGTTGCAAATCTTCTTTCGGAGAAAGGACTCAACTATGGGGCGTTACCGAAAGGTATGCTCAAATTCCATCATTATCCCGATGCCGACCGTACGGCTATGGAAGAACATTTGGCCGAGGGTGCCATGTATGCCCGTAACGAGGCCGGCGACGTGAATGTGCATTTTACCGTATCGCATGAGCATTTGCCTTATTTCAAAAAAGTCGTGGCCGACAAACAAGCCTTGTATGAAAAAGAATACGATGTGAAATATCACATCAGTTTTTCGGAGCAAAAACCTTCGACCGATACCATTGCGGCCGATATGGAAAATAAGCCGTTCAGAGATAAAGGCAAGTTGCTTTTCCGTCCCGGAGGACATGGTGCTCTTATTGAGAACCTCAATGACATCGATGCCGATGTGATTTTTATTAAAAATATCGATAACGTCGTACCCGATCGCATAAAACCCGATACGGTGCGTTTCAAGAAAATCATAGGCGGAGTACTTGTTTCTCTTAAAAAACAAATCGATGCTTATGTTTCCATGCTCGAAAGCGGAAAATACACGATGGACGACGTGAGGGAAGTCATACTTTTCCTACAACAGCAACTCTTTACCCGCCACCCCGATATAAAGAAAATGGAAGACGCCGAGTTGGTTGTGTACCTGCTGAAAAAATTGCGTCGGCCGTTGCGGGTATGCGGTATGGTGAAGAATGTGGGAGAGCCCGGCGGAGGTCCTTTTTTGGTGTATAATGCCGACGGCTCGTTCTCTCCGCAAATTTTGGAGAGTTCACAGATCGATTTGAAAAATCCCGCCTCGAAAACGATGTTCGACAAGTCGACGCACTTCAATCCGGTCGATTTGGTGTGTGCTGTGAAAAACGGGAAAAACGAGAAATACGACCTTCCGAAATATGTCGATAAGAAAACCGGATTTATTTCGTACAAGTCCAAGAACGGAAAAGATTTGAAGGCACTCGAATTACCGGGGCTGTGGAACGGAGCCATGTCGGACTGGAATACCCTTTTTGTTGAAGTTCCCATTTCGACGTTCAATCCGGTGAAGACCGTAAACGATCTGTTGCGCGAACAGCATCAATAACAGACATGAGTTATTTCGAGCCGTACGGCAATCGCCGTGCGGCTTTATTTTGATAAGAAGGCGGGTGTATATAAATTGTGAAGAAGGAGTTGCCCGATATTCATAGGAAAAGGTTATCTTTGTCCCGTTAAAAAAACGACAATTCATAAACAATAACGTAAAATGGGAAAAGTCCTTATTATCGGTGCCGGCGGCGTAGCTACCGTGGCCGCGCACAAAGTGGCGCAGAATGCCGATGTTTTTACAGAGATTATGATAGCCAGCCGCACGAAATCGAAATGCGACGCCATTGTGGAGGCTATCGGGAATAAGGCGATCAAGACCGCACAGGTCGATGCCGACGATGTAGAACAGTTGGTTGCCCTTTTCGAGAGTTTCCGTCCGGATATCGTTATGAATCTTGCTTTGCCTTATCAGGATTTGACGATTATGGAGGCGTGTCTGCGTACCGGTGTCAATTATCTCGATACCGCCAATTACGAACCCAAAGACGAAGCCCATTTCGAGTACAGTTGGCAATGGGCTTACAAAGACCGTTTCGAGAAGGCCGGTCTTACGGCTATCCTCGGTTGTGGTTTCGACCCGGGTGTAACGAGCGTATATACAGCTTATGCAGCCAAGCATTATTTCGATGAAATTCACTATCTCGATATCGTGGATTGTAATGCCGGCGATCATCATAAAGCTTTCGCAACCAACTTCAATCCCGAAATCAACATACGGGAGATTACCCAGAAGGGATTGTATTGGGAAGACGGCAAGTGGATAGAAACCGAGCCTCTTGAAATACACCGCCTGCTCACTTATCCCAACGTCGGGCCGCGTGAAAGTTATCTTCTTCATCATGAAGAACTTGAAAGTTTGGTGAAAAATTATCCGACCATCAAGCGTGCCCGTTTTTGGATGACTTTCGGACAAGAATATCTGACCCATTTGCGGGTGATACAAAATATTGGTATGGACAGCATCAAGCCTATCAATTACAACGGCATAGAAATCGTTCCCTTGCAGTTCCTCAAAGCCGTGTTGCCCAATCCGCAAGACCTCGGTGAGAATTACGAAGGTGAGACATCGATCGGTTGCCGCATACGGGGTGTGAAAGACGGTAAAGAGCTTACTTATTATATTTATAATAACTGCTCGCACCGTGCCGCTTATGAAGAGACGGGAATGCAGGGGGTAAGCTATACGACCGGGGTGCCTGCCATGATCGGGGCCATGATGTTCTTGAAAGGTATTTGGAAGAAACCCGGTGTTTACAATGTCGAGGAATTCGATCCCGATCCGTTTATGGAGCAACTCAATAAACAAGGATTGCCCTGGCATGAACAGTTCAATGTCGATTTGGAGTTGTAAGAGAGAAAATATTATAGAGGAGTTCTATAAATTAAAATATTGTAGTACAGTTGTTTATATGGTTCCAAGAG